>PPYF01171776.1_pt1 | contig 46274 bp, 38 predicted proteins | sample 1559871 | NCBI WGS metagenome assembly PPYF01 (sample SAMN08240021, study PRJNA423297) | Human gut metagenome, whole genome shotgun sequencing project.
GAAGTCCTTACCATCTATACCAAAAAAGAATAAGTCTGTAAGCTGTTTTTCTTGCTTACAAACTTATTATACGAGGAGGAACATTATGAAATACAGAAAAATACTTGCAGTTCTGATGACTATGATGGTGGGAACCAGTATTTTAAGCGGGTGTGGTGGAGAAGCTTCTTCAGAATCATCATCTTCATCAGTTTCGGATGAAACGTCTGACACACAATCGGCTTCAACGGAAAGCGAGGGTTCTTCCGAAGGTGAAGGAACGGATTATGGCGGAATCACACTGACAGTAATGAATTCAAAACCGGAATTGGAGAGCGCATTGGAAGAAGTTACTGCAGAGTGGGGAGAAAAGCATGGTGTAGAATTTGAAGTGTATCAAACGGATTCGCCCGGAGATACACTGGCGCAGAGATATGCGGCCGGGGATCCTCCGGTATTGGCAATTGTGGATCCGAATAATGTAAAAGAAATGGGAGAAGAAGATTTCCTCGATTTGTCTGATCAGGAATGGATGAAAGATGGCGGAGAGGCAATGGGCGTGAAGATCGGTGATGCTGTTTACGGTTTCCCGTTCTGCGTTGAATCTGCGGGAATGATTTATAATAAAACGGCGCTTGAAGATATTACAGGTGAAGAATTTGATCCGGATGCTTATAAAACTCCTGAAGAATTTCAGAATCTTCTTGACCAGCTGGTGGCAGACGAACCTTTTTTTAAAAGTTATTGAGATAGGGCATAAATCAGTATAAAATAAGAGTTACAGGGACTTCAACTTAATCGTCTGCTGAAAAACGGGGACTAATAAAAAATCGGGAGGAAATCTCAATGCATGTAAAAAATTTGTTTCAGGATTTTGTCGCATACGTCAAAGAGCAGCAGTTGTTCGTGGAAGCAGTTGCCGTGGCGGATGAAAAACGTGTACTGATGGAGCATCATTTTGTACCTGATCATGCAAGAAATATCTATTCTCATACCAAAAGCTACATGGTCACAGCAGTTGGGATGGCACTGGCAGAAGGGCGTCTGACGTTGGAAGATCGTCTGACGGATTACTTTCCGGAATATGTGCCGGAAGATCCGGATCCTCGGCTTTTACAGATTACGCTGAGAGATCTGCTGACGATGTCCAGTGGTTTTGGCTATGCGTATTTAATGGGAGATGATCGTCGTCGGGGAGTTGGATTTCCCGATTACATGGAGTACATGATGCATCTGCCGATGGAACAGACACCGGGAACTGCTTTTGAATACTCGACGGCCGACAGTATCCTGGCTGGCCGGATGGTGGAGAAAGCGGTGGGCGAGAATCTGGCAGCATACCTGTACCCGCGTTTGTTTCAGAAGCTGGACCAGGGCTGGCCTCAATGGGAAAGTGATCCGATGGGACATCCCATTGGCGGCGGCGGAATGTATATGCGTTTGACGGATATGATGAAATTGGGACAGCTGTATCTGGCAGATGGAAAGTGGCAGGGAGAGAGATTGCTTGATTCCAAATGGGTTTTGGAAACTACCAGAAAACAGATTGAGACGCCTCAGACAGAAAACGGTGACATCTGGCGGTGCGGCTATGGATATCAGTTCTGGTGTTCGCCCTATCCAAAGGCATACCGGGCTGATGGAGCTTTCGGACAGGTGACGACGGTATTGCCTGAGAAAGGTCTGGCGGTCGCTGTCCAGTGTCCGGAATGGGGTGATTTTGATAAGGTGAAACTGGCATTGCATGAGGTGTTCTTTTCACAACTTTAAAGAATGTCGATCTGTAAGAGATATTATACGAGGAGGAAATGTCATGAAATTTACGAAAATGCAGGGAATCGGAAACGATTATGTATATGTCAACTGTCTGAAAGAGGAGGTGAAGAATCCGTCAGAAACGGCGAAAATCGTCAGTGACCGTCATTTCGGCATCGGTTCCGACGGTCTGATCCTGATCTGCCCGTCTGACCAGGCGGATTTCCGGATGGCAATGTACAACGCGGACGGTTCCGAAGGAGCCATGTGCGGCAACGGGATCCGCTGTGTCGGAAAATACGTGTACGATTACGGTCTGACAGACAAAACCCAGATCTCTGTAGAGACGAAAAGCGGGATCAAATATCTGGATCTGACGATCGAAGACGGAAAAGCCGTAAAGATCCGTGTCAACATGGGAAAACCGGAACGCTGTGCAAAAAAAATCCCCATTTTGACAGACAAAGAAGAGGTAAAATCAGAAAAAATCGAAGCAGCCGGAAAAACCTGGGAAATGACTGGAATTTCCATGGGCAATCCACACGCCGTCGTACCTTATGACGGAGATCTTGAGACCATGGAAATCGAAAAAATCGGACCACAGTTCGAACACCACAGCTGTTTTCCGGACCGGGTAAACACCGAATTTATCAAAGTCCTGGATGACCACACCGTACAGATGCGTGTCTGGGAGCGCGGCAGCGGAGAAACCCTTGCCTGCGGAACCGGAGCCTGCGCCGTAGCTGTAGCCTCTCTGTGGAACCAGTGGGTTAAAGAAGGTCCGGTGACCGTCAAACTTCTCGGCGGCGATCTGACCATCGAATGGGACCGTCAGGCAGACCTGGTCTACATGACCGGCCCCGCAGAAATCGTCTTCGAGGGAGAGATCAATCTCTAATACATCAGTCCGGTTATTTTTGAAACGCTGTACTGGATTTTGTGAAAAATTCACAGTCCGCTGTCCGGCCGTAAACGTTGTTTCCATGCTGAAAACCCGGAGAAGACCGTCGAAACCGATTCTCTCTCATTTCGTGCAATATGCTGAAAATCCCGGAAAGGAGAAATAGTCCTTTCCTTTTCCAGGAAAGGGTGCTACAATATGTAATACATATTGTGATGAAAAAAAAGAAATACACAAGATATAGTATTGGAGGGAGAGCATGATATATATCATCAAGAAAGACGGCACCAGAGAAGGCTTTGACGCGCAGAAAATCGTCCGTGCAGTCAATAAGTCTGCACAGAGAATTTTATATACTTTCTCCGACGAAGAAATCTCATTCATCTGCCAGTTTGCAACGGAGCATGCAAAGGCTCTGGGTAAGGAAGAGATACCGATCGCAGACATGCACAACATCGTAGAGGGCGCGCTGGAAAAGGTAAATCCGGCAGTTGCCAAGAGCTACCGTGATTACAGAAATTACAAGACGGATTTCATCCACATGATGGATGAAGTATATACGAAGAGTCAGTCCATCCGCTACATCGGGGACAAGAGCAACGCTAATACGGACAGCGCTCTTGTCGCTACCAAGCGAAGCCTGATCTTCAACGAACTGAACAAGGAACTGTACCGCAAGTTTTTCATGAACCGGAATGAGCTTCAGGCATGCAAGGACGGTTATATTTACATCCATGACCAGTCCGCGCGTCTGGATACGATGAACTGCTGTCTTTTTGACGTGGCGAATGTGTTAAAAGGCGGATTTGAGATGGGAAATGTATGGTATAACGAGCCTAAGAGCCTGGATACCGCATTTGACGTCATGGGAGATATCGTGCTGAGTACGGCGGCACAGCAGTACGGCGGATTTACTGTGCCGGAGGTGGATAAGATCCTGGCGCCGTACGCACAGAAAAGCTACGACCATTATGTACAGGAGTTTTTGAAATACTCCGATCCATCCTGGGAAGGACGCGAAGAAAAAGCGGTGGAATATGCGATGGACAAGGTTCGCCGCGAGTGTGACCAGGGATGGCAGGGGATTGAATACAAACTGAATACCGTAGGTTCCTCCCGCGGAGACTACCCGTTTGTCACCGTGACGCTGGGACTTGGAACCGAAATGTTTGAGAAGATGATTTCCATCTCCCTTCTGGAAGTGCACAAGGGAGGACAGGGCAAAAAAGGCCATAAAAAGCCTGTGCTTTTCCCGAAGATCGTATTTTTGTATGACAAGGCGATCCACGGTCCGGGATGCATCTGCGAGGACGTTTTTGAGGCAGGTGTGGACTGTTCCGCAAAGACCATGTATCCGGACTGGCTGTCCATGAGCGGAGAAGGATATATTTCCAGCATGTATCAGAAGTACGGCCGCGTGATCAGCCCGATGGGATGCCGTGCATTCCTGAGCCCGTGGTTTGAGCGCGGAGGCATGGAGCCGGCGGATGATCAGGATAAACCGGTATTTGTGGGACGCTTCAATATCGGAGCTGTTTCCCTGCATCTGCCGATGATCCTGGCAAAATCCCGTGCAGAGAACCGTGATTTCCATGAGGTCCTGGATTTCTATCTGGAAATGATCCGTGATCTCCATAAGAGAACGTATGATTATCTCGGAGAAATGCGTGCTTCCACCAACCCGCTGGCATACTGCGAGGGAGGTTTCTACGGCGGCAATCTGAAGCCGTCCGACAAGATCCGTCCTCTGCTGAAGGCGATGACCGCATCCTTTGGAATTACGGCGCTGAACGAGCTGCAGGAACTGTACAATGGAAAATCCATCGCGGAAGACGGACAGTTTGCGCTGGATACCCTGAAATATATCAACGAAAAGGTCAACCAGTATAAAAAAGAAGACGGCATTCTGTACGCAATCTACGGAACTCCGGCAGAGTCCCTGTGCGGACTTCAGGTGGAACAGTTCCGCAAAAAATACGGAATTATCCGCAACGTATCCGACCGTCCGTATGTGAGCAACAGCTTCCACTGCCATGTGACGGAAGACCTGACCCCGATCCAGAAACAGGATCTGGAAGGAAGATTCTGGGAACTGTGCAATGGAGGAAAGATCCAGTATGTCCGCTATCCGGTGGGCTACAACAAAGGCGCGATCAAGACGCTGATCCGCCGTGCGATGGATCTGGGATATTATGAAGGCGTGAACCTTTCCCTTGCTTACTGTGATGACTGCGGTCATGAAGAGCTGGAAATGGATGTCTGCCCGGTCTGCGGTTCCAAAAACCTGACCAAGATCGACCGGATGAACGGTTATCTGTCTTACAGCCGCGTGCATGGCGATACCCGCCTGAATGAGGCGAAGATGGCGGAAATTGCGGAACGGAAGTCTATGTAAAAAACAGAAGTAACAAGTCAGCCTTTGCTGCAGGCGGACGAAAAAATCCCTGAGTCACCCGCTCAGGGATTTTTTTGCTTTCGTCCGGTCATTTCACTCCATTGTCAAGAACGCCGTCATGGGTTATACTGAAGGCAGTGAATTACTTGAGAGAGGTGACAGACGTGGGAAAAAAGATTCTGGTTGTGGATGATGAGCAGGCGATTGCCGATCTGATCGAGGTTTACCTTGCCGGGGAAGGCTGGGAGGTTATCAAGTGTGACAATGGGACGGATGCGGTCCGGTGCGTGGAGGAAGAAGAACTTTCGATGGCGATCCTCGACGTTATGCTCCCGGATATTGACGGGTTTTCTATTTGCAGAAAGATCCGGGAAAAACATTTTTATCCGGTAATTATGCTCACGGCGAAATCTGAGGATCTGGATAAAATTATGGGACTGACCATCGGCGCGGATGATTATATCACCAAGCCGTTCAATCCGCTGGAGCTGCTGGCGAGAGTAAAGACGCAGTTCCGGCGCTATGAAACGTATAACCGCCCGGAGGGAGCGGCGGAAGCGGTGGAAGAGGAGGATACCATCGATATCCGCGGGCTTTCCATCAGCAAAGCCACCCACAAGTGTACGTTGAACGGAAAGGAGCTGTCGCTGACGCCCATTGAGTTTTCCATTCTCTGGTATCTGTGTGAAAACCGGGGGCGCGTGCTGTCCTCGGAGGAGATTTTTGAAAAGGTCTGGGGCGAAAAATTTTTGGACAGCAACAATACGGTGATGACGCATATCGGCCGCATCCGGGAAAAAATGCACGATTCCGTGCGGAAACCAAAATATATTAAAACAGTGTGGGGAGTGGGGTATCAGATTGAATAAAACGGAATTGAGAGAACTTTCCCAGCGTCTGCGCAAGCAGCTGGTTCAGCGGTTTGTTTTTTTCTACCTGCTGTATCTGGCAGTCGGCGCCGCAGTGTTTGTGCTCGCTTATTTATATTATCAAAGCCGTATCTGGTATGGATATGAGACGTTCTATCAGTTGGTTCACCTGCTGGAACGTTTCTGGGCGTTTCTTCTTCCGGTCTATGCGGGCGGAGGGGCGCTGGGGCTTGGCTGTTATTATATCAAGAAAGCCTGTGCCTATCTGGATGAACTTGTGACGGCGTCGGAGAATCTTTTCCTTGGAAGGGAGCAGGACGCTCCGCTGTCCGAGGAATTGAAGCCGATCGAGGTATATCTGGATTCTGTCCGCCTGCAGATCCAGAACAGCCAGAGAGCCGCCAGGGAAGCGGAGCAGCGGAAAAATGACCTGGTCGTATATCTGGCTCATGACTTGAAGACGCCGCTCACTTCGGTGATCGGATACCTGACGCTGCTCAATGACGAGGAAGAGATCTCGCCGAAGCTGCAGAAGAAGTATCTTTCCGTTTCACTGGACAAGGCGGAACGGCTGGAGGATCTGATCAATGAATTCTTTGAGATTACCCGGTTCAGCCTGACGCATCTGACTCTGGAATTGAGCAGGATCAATCTGTCCAGGATGCTGGAGCAGACGGTCTTTGAATTTGGACCGATGCTTGCGGAAAAGGAGCTGGAGTGCAGGCTGGACGTGCCGCCGGATGTTTCTTATGAATGCGATCCGGACAAGCTGCAGAGAGTGTTTGACAATCTTCTGCGCAATGCGGTGAGCTACAGCCAGCCGGGTGGAGATATCAACATCCGTCTGCGGCGGCAGGAAGGCAGGATCCATCTGTCGGTGCAGAACTTCGGGGTGACGATTCCGGAGGAGAAGCTGGAGCGGATTTTCGATCAGTTTTTCCGGCTGGACAGCGCCAGGGCGACGCGAAGCGGCGGCGCCGGGCTTGGGCTGGCGATTGCAAAGGAAATCGTGGAACTGCACGGGGGAACAATCTCGGCGGAGAGCTCCGACGGGCAGGTGACGTTTACTGTAGTGCTTTGAGAGGGAGAAAACTGTCCCGGCGTGTCTTAGAAGCGTGTTTGAACATTGCTTTTGGCAAGATGCGCCGGGGCGTTTTTTATTATGGGGAGAAGAAGTTAAGAAATTTTTAAAATTTTCGTGGGGAAAAACGTGTACTTTCGTGGGGGAATCTGCGAAAAAGACAAGTTCCTTTCTGCTATGATAATCGCGTAACAGATCAGTTTGGATGACTGTTATAGGATTGCCGGAATGAGGCGGCGTTTGAAAGCGGAAAGTAAGAGTTCACTGGCGGAACTGTTACAGCAGAAAGGATGAGTGGATATGAGACGCACAGACATAAGAAGGGAGACAGCCGTGGTTTCACGGGGCAGAAGGAGAAGACGGAGAAGGAGACGGATACGGCGGCTGGTTCCCGTGGTTTTGATCTGTGTGCTGGCGTTGACACTGTTTTTAGGACTCAGGGACGCACTGCCGCTGAGCGGGTCTTCCGCCAGGCTTCGGCAGTATGCACGGGCGCATGGGATTTCTGTCTCTGAGTATCCGGAGAAACTGATCGATCTCTATCAGCGCAATCCGGAGACGGAGCAGTTTGTGTTTGAATATCCATTGGTGAAGGACAATCCTCCGTCGGATGATCTCAGCGGTCTGGATACATCGTCGGTACCGCTTCTGATGCAGTGGGATCAGCGGTGGGGCTATGGAGAATATGCGGGAAATCTTTTTGGACTGTCCGGCTGCGGTCCCACCTGTCTTTCGATGGCAGCGATTTACCTGACGGGAGATACTTCCATGACGCCCCGGTGGATGGGTGAGTTTGCGGCTTCTCATGGCTACGCTGTGGAGGGCGGCGGTTCGGCATGGGCGCTCTTTTCGGAGGGAGGAAAAGAGCTGGGCTTTGATGTGACGGAGATTCCGCTGGATGAGGAACGGGTGATTGCCAACCTGGAAGTGAACAATCCCATCGTGGCAGTTATGGGACCGGGGGATTTTACGACAACGGGGCATTTCATTGTCCTGACTGGTTATGAAAATGGAAAGATCAAGGTGAACGATCCCAATAACCGGGAAAATTCTGAAAAACTGTGGGAGTTTGATCGTATACAAAGCCAGATCCGGGATCTGTGGGTATTCCGGAATCTATGAGAAAAAATGTGCCGCCAGTGGCGGCACAATGAAAGAACCCCGCGATCTGTTCAAAAAACAGACCGCGGGGTTCTTTTTTATGAGTTCACCCGATTATGCTATTAAAGTTTTGTATCCCAGCGTCCGCACCATACATTCTCTTCCGGAGTACCCTGGAACGGGCTGTCGCCGCAGAGTTTTTCGATCAGAGAATCGAGAACCTGCGGAGTATCCTGATAGCAGTTTACATAGGTACGGCTCATGGTCAGGTCGATCAGGTAGTTCGGCAGATACAGGCTGATGAATGCGGTCGGTACCTGGCGTACATACCATGGCTGCTGGCCCGGCATGGTCCATTTCACACGCATGGTGTTGTACTGAGCGAAGCCGACCTGGTCGATGAATACCAGAACAGCGTCAGTGTTTTCCATGAATTTCTCCATGCTTCCCTTAGCTGCAACAGCGTCTCCGTCTTCTACGATGAAGCCGCGCTCCTCAAGCTTTTTGATCAGATATGCTTTTGTCTTTGCGCCGGAATCGTCTTTGATCAGTTTGCCGGCTACAACACGTCCGTCGCCTTCCAGGAAGTAAACGCGTACGCGTTTCTGCTTGTCCGGATTCAGCGGCAGCATGTTCTGTGTATCTTTTACGAGCGTGATGAACTGATCCGCACACTCTTTTGCGATCTTCTTGTGCTCTTCGCATCCTACAACGCTGATGCCTTCCTTCGGCGGCATCAGGGTTCCCTCTGCCTGTTTCTTGTGCAGGCCGATGCTTGCCTTTACGCCGAGGATACGTCTCAGGGCATCCTGCATACGCTCTTCGGTGATCACGCCGTTCTTGTATCCCGCCATCATGTAGCCGAAATCTTCTTCGATATCGTTGAAGAACAGATACATGTCACAGCCTGCCGCGATTGTCGCAGGTACCTGCTGAGAACGCGGCATAGCGCCGAACATACCGATCATATGGCTGGCATCGGTGACTACCAGACCGTTGAAGCCCAGTTTTTCCTTCAGCAGCCCGGTGATCAGTTCCGGACACAGAGTTGCCGGAAGAATCTCGTGGTCGTCCAGGTCACGGCCGGCCAGTTTGCGCTGCCATGCCGGCTGAGCGATGTGTCCTGCCATGATGGTCTTAACACCTGCGTCGATCAGTTCTTTGTATACCTTTCCGAATGTCTCCATCCAGGTATCACAGTCCAGATCGTTGACGCCCATCATCAGATGCTGGTCGTTTTCCTCGGTTCCGTCACCCGGGAAGTGTTTGATGGTGGTAGCCATGTTGCATTCTTCGGTGCCTTTGATGAACGCTTTTGCATATTCGATGGTGCGGTCCGGATCCGCGCAGAAGGAACGTGTCTGTACGATGGTGTTGCGCCAGTTCTGCAGAAGGTCAACGATCGGAGCGAAATTCCAGTTGGAACCGATTGCCATCGCCTCGGTGCCGCCGACTTTTGCAGCCTTGTATGCAACGTCAGGATTGCGGGAAGCCGCTGTCGCCGCGCCGCAGGATACGCCGGTACCGCCGCCGACGCCGCCGTTTCCGCCCGCCTCACAGTTGGAAGCTACCAGAAGCGGGATTTTGCTGCAGTTCTGGAAGGTGTTTACCATATCCCAGAGTTCTTCCGCAGATTTGTTGTGGTAACGGAGTGCGCCCGGATGATAAGTGTCAGCCACTTTCTTGATTCCTTCCGGAGTAAAGTCGGTTACCATGTTGACAAACAGCTGTCCGACTTTTTCCTCGTCGGTCATTCCTGCGATGGTATCCTCCACCCATTTGATGTCTTCGTCAGAAAGGTAATACGGTTTTGCTTTTAAATCTACCATTCAATCATTCCTCCTAGATTTTTTGAAATTTGTAAGGTAAACTTTTAAATAAAGGTTTCATTTTAATAAGTAAGGCCGAAGCCGTACAGGTATTCGTTGCCGTCGCTGTCCCGGTATGCATAAGTAAGGCCGTCTTTCATATATTTTGCCTTGTCATAGCCAGGTACATCGTTGGGGCTTGCGCACACGCCGTTCTCATCCACCGCGATGGCTGCGTCGCTGCCGGGCAGGGTGATCGGCATCCGTCCTGTCGGTTCCGCCGCGCCGCTGATGACATCGATCGCCGCCCTGGAGAAGGTGTCAAATCCTACCGTGACAGCGTCTGCCAGCGGTTCCACATTGGCAAGCAGATATGGCAGGTTCAGGTTGACATGCATGATGACCTGCGGCACTGCGCCGCGGATCGCGCGGATATGTTCTACATCGATTCCTGTTTCCCTGCACAGATTCAGCTCCAGATAACCTTCCGTTGCCGCGAAATAGCTGCCGCTGGCAGGTTTCAGGAGCAGAAGCGCGATATCTGCGTCATGGTAATCATCCACGAAATTCCAATCCGGGTGATCTTTGCGCACTGCCTTGGAAAAATCTGCGATGGTCTGTTTGGGGTCAAACTTGATGCCTGTCATTGGCAGGTTGTCCAGTTCTTCTTTGGTATATTCCGTACGCATCATCATCTCGACGTATACTTTTTTACCCGCCAGTTTTTCTGCGGTCAGAGGCAGCACGGAGTTGTGGTTCTTCAGCAGTACCACGCTTTCCTGATGTGCTTTGTAGGCAACAGCGCGGCTTGCTTCGGTGTTGACCTGCGCATCGGCTGTCTCCACATCCACATACGGATTCTCAAACAGTCCGAGACGGAAAAATTCTACCAGCAGACGGCATACCGCCCGGTCTACGGTTTCCTTGTCTACAAAACCATTGCGGATGGCTTCCACAAAAGGAGCCGGATCATCCTCGCCGGATACCATATCTGTACCGGCTTTCAGGACTCTCGCCGCGCGGCCGGCTTTGGAATATTCCTCCGCGCCCCACGCCATGCCGGACAGAACGCCGGTATCGGAGTTTACAATGCCGGTAAAGCCCATCTCCCCGCGGAGCGTGCCGTTGATAAACTGGTTGTTGTAGGCAAACGCGATCTCTTCGTCGAAAGCCTCCGCTCCGTTCTGCGGGAAGCTGGATTTCGCGTTGGACGGTATCGCGTAATAAGGCATGATCGAGGATGTGCCCGCCGCGATGGCTGCGCGGAAGCCCGGCAGATGATAGGTTTCCATACTTCCGGGGGTTGCGTAGCAGTTGTATTTGCCCTTGGCATAATGGGGATCAAATCCGTTTTCCCTTGCGCCGCCGCCCGGGAAATGCTTCGTGGTGAGGGCGATACTGTTTTCGTCCACCTGCTCTCCCTGGATTCCGCGGATCACACGGGTGATGATCTCACTGATCAGTTCCGGTTCCTCGCCGAAAGTACCGTAGGTACGGAACCAGCGGGGATCTGTGGCACAGTCCGCCATGTACATGTAACCTTTGCGGATATTTGCCGCATAAAACTCGTCATGGACAATCTGGGCAAACCGGTCGATCAGATCCATATCTCTGGAAGCGGCAAGTCCCAGCGTACCGGGGAAAGTCGTAAATTTATTGTTTTCCTCCTCGGCGCTGTAATGAACATCCGAGCTTTCGTTTTTCGAGTTTGCGGTAACCAGGCAGGGGATACCGAGCCGTGTACCTTCGCACACTTCCTGCATCGCATTGACCCACTCAGCCAGCTGGCTGGCGGAAGCGTTTTCACGTACAATAAAGTGACGGATATGGCGGGTGGCAAGTTTGTAGGTGGTCGGATACTGCATATTTTTATGACCGCGCATCATAACTTCTTCGTGAGCCTCAGCAAGAACACCGTTATGGCTGGTAGGCTGGCCGGGCTTGGAAGAGATACCCATCGGCTGGCTGTTGATGATCAGCATTCCTGCTTTTTCCTCATCGGTCATACGTCCGACAAGGTCTTTGGCACGCTCTTCCGGAGAAAGACGCCAATCCTCATAAGGCTTCAGCTCACCGGTACCATCCAGATCCTTAAAACGCAGGCCGTCCACTTCCAGCACACCTTTTGTGCGGGCGACAATCTGCTTTTGTTCCATATGATTTACACTCCTTTCATCGTTAATCCACAGTTCCGACAGGCGGAAAACTGCAGTTATTATATATCTATAAGTATACCACAACTAGCTGTAAAACATCAACAACTTGTGCATAACAGACAAAAAAATCTGCTATTTTCATCAAAATAAACTAATTTCCATTCAGAAAATAAAGAACGTCCTGTATCGATTTATAAAAACTACCATTTGTGTAAATTTACAAAAAAACAGATAGATAGAAAAAAGCAGAGGATCATTTGCCCTTCGAGACCGTGGTTTCAAAATAGACAAAGATTCGGATAATGTTTTCGCAGATTGCCTAAAAATTGTTAAATTTTTATTTATTAATTGAAACATTTGACCAGTTGTGATAAAATGACCTCATAACAAAGGAGTTCTGTTGACTGACGGAAATAACGTGGAAAAACCACTGGGGGAGGCAGAATCTCAGAAAACGCCGACCGTCTGGGCAACAAGTGTAACAGCTTTACATTTGTTGCTATTTTTTTCGTCATCATAGCGGACAATGAAAGGAGAAGGATAACTATGGGCTACAAATCAGACATCGAAATTGCACAGGAATGTACCATGGAGCCGATTACCAAAATCGCGGAGAAAGCGGGCATTGACGAGGAATACCTGGAGCAGTACGGAAAGTACAAAGCGAAGATCGATTACAATTTCCTGAAGAAGACAGATAAAAAGGACGGAAAACTGATTCTGGTAACAGCGATCAACCCGACTCCGGCAGGAGAAGGAAAGACCACGACCACCGTAGGTCTGGCTGACGCTATGCAGAAGCTTGGAAAGAACGTTATGGTAGCGCTTCGTGAGCCATCCCTTGGCCCGGTATTCGGCGTTAAGGGCGGTGCAGCCGGCGGCGGATACGCACAGGTTGTTCCTATGGAAGACATCAACCTGCATTTCACCGGTGACTTCCATGCGATCGGCGCGGCAAACAACCTGCTGGCAGCGATGATTGATAACCATATTTTCCAGGGCAATGAGCTGAACATCGACCCACGTAAGATCACATGGAGAAGATGTGTGGATATGAATGACCGTCAGCTTCGAAACGTGGTAGACGGACTTGGCGGAAGAACCAACGGAATGCCGAGAGAAGACGGCTATGACATCACCGTTGCTTCCGAGATCATGGCAGTTCTGTGTCTGGCAAACGATATCAAAGATCTGAAAGAAAGACTGTCCAGAATTATCATCGGATATACTTACGGAAAAGTATCCGAGCAGAAACCGGTTACTGCAGGTGACCTTCACGCAGAAGGCGCTATGTGCGCACTGCTGAAAGACGCTCTGAAACCAAACCTGGTACAGACTCTGGAGCATGTACCGGCGATCGTACACGGCGGACCATTCGCAAACATCGCTCACGGATGTAACTCTGTAACAGCCACAAAGATGGCTCTGAAACTTGGCGATTATGCGATCACCGAGGCTGGATTCGGCGCGGATCTGGGCGCTGAGAAGTTCCTGGATATCAAATGCCGTATGGCAGGCCTGAAACCGAATGCAGTTGTTATCGTAGCGACCGTAAGAGCGCTGAAATACAACGGCGGCGTTCCGAAAGCAGAACTGAACAATGAAAACCTTGAAGCACTGGAAAAAGGTATGCCGAACCTGCTGAAACATGTAAGCAACATCAGAAACGTATACCATCTGCCATGTGTTGTTGCAATCAACGCATTCCCGACCGATACCAAGGCAGAGCTTGATCTGGTAGAAGCAAAATGTAAAGAGCTGGGCGTAAACGTTGCACTGTCTGAAGTATGGGCGAAAGGCGGCGAAGGCGGTATCGCTCTGGCTGAGGAAGTAATCCGTCTGTGCGAGGAGCCGAACGATGGATTCACCTATTCCTACGAGCTGGAAGGCAGCATTGAGGACAAGCTGAACCAGATCGTACAGAAAGTATACGGCGGAAAGAGAGTTGTCCTGACTGCAAACGCGCAGAAACAGGCAAAACAGCTGGAAGACCTGGGATTCGGCAACTGCCCGATCTGTGTTGCGAAGACACAGTACAGCCTGACCGACGACCAGACGAAGCTGGGCGCTCCGACCGATTTCGAAGTAACCGTACGCAACCTGAAGATTTCCGCAGGCGCAGGCTTTATCGTAGCCCTGACCGGCGAGATCATGACCATGCCGGGTCTGCCGAAAGTTCCGGCTGCAGTTCGTATCGACGTCGATGAGGATGGAAAGATTTCCGGACTGTTCTAAAACAGATCCGGACGGCAAATCTGTGATACACTGAATAAGACTGCTGTGACGGGGATTCCTGACCTGTTGTCGGGAGTTCCCGCTGCGCTGTAAATCTGATGCCCCGTAGCTTGCTGCGGGGTATTTGAGTGTCAGTACATCGACTGCCAAAAAACGACCACTTTCACTTGGTTATATAGCAGTCGATGCACTCCAAACAGAAAGGACGGAAAGAAGTGTGAATCAGAAACAAAAAAATTTGCTGACCAGAACCTGGGTGGTTTGTCTGACGGCGTTTTTATGCTGTGCGTTGTGGGGCAGCGCGTTTCCATGTGTAAAGGTAGGGTATGAGTTGTTTTCCATCGCGGCGGAGGATGTGGCAAGCCAGATCGTATTCGCGGGAATGCGTTTTGCTCTGGCGGGTGTCCTGGTTATCGGAATTGGAAGTATCGTGAACAGAAAGTTCCTGTGTCCGAAGAAAGGCTCTCTTGGGATGGTAGGAAAACTTGCGATGGTGCAGACGGTTCTCCAATATCTCTTTTTTTATGTTGGGCTCGCCAATACTACGGGAGTGAAATCTTCGATCCTGGTGGCGTCCAATGTATTTTTTTCCATTCTGATCGCCAGTCTGCTGTTTCATTATGAAAAGCTGACCGTGCCGAAAATCACCGGATGCATTCTGGGATTTGCCGGAGTGGTGATCATCAATCTGACCGGCGCCGGGATGGACGGAGGGCTGCGCCTGACCGGAGAAGGATTTATCCTGTTTTCAGCCCTTGCCTACGCCTTTTCCTCTGTGCTGGTGAAAAAGTATTCGGCGAAGGAAGATCCGGTGGCTCTCAGCGGCTATCAGTTCCTGCTGGGAGGGATTGTGCTGACGGTCTGCGGTCTGGCGATGGGCGGCAGAGTTCATGGATTTACCGTGGCGTCCACGGGACTTCTGATCTATATGGCGATGATCTCGGCGGTGGCATATACGCTCTGGAGTATTCTGCTGAAATTCAATCCGGTCAGCAAAGTGGCGGTGTTTGGATTTATGAATCCTGTCTGCGGGGTGGTGCTGTCGGCGCTGATCCTCAATGAAAAGAATCAGGCATTCAGTGTTCAGGGGTTTGCGGCGCTGGTGTTGGTGTGCATCGGAATTTATCAGGTCAATCATGTGCCAGAGAAGGGATAAGTTTCTGGAGCCTTTTTTCAGTATACATTTGAGTCATACTTTAGTGTTGGAAAAAAATAGTTTTTTTCAGCTTTTTATTGAAAGTTTTGTGGAAACAGTCTATACTGGGCTTTGTACAATGAAAATCAGTTCTGGGAGAGAAGGAGCAGAGAAAAAGAAAAGGGAGTAACGAATGAAAAACAAAAAACTGAATAGGTTATTTGCGGGAGGCATATTGTCTGTCGCTGCGGCGGTCTTTCTGTCGGCAGCGGTACCGGCTTTTGGTGCAGGCGATACGCAGAGTGGTTCATCAACGGTCGTTTCCATTTCAGCGGAGAGTGAGACACCGGAGGAGACCCCGGCAGATACTCCGCTTCCGGAGCAGAATACGGCAGTTCCCCAAACGGCTGCGGCGCCGAGCCCTTCAGCGGCGGTATCGGCAAGTCCAACAGCGGCACCGGAAAGCCCAACAGAGACCCCGGCAGCCACAGCGGCACCGGAAAGTCCCACGGAGACCCCGGCGGCAACAGAGACCCCGGCACCGATGGATCCGGTACAGCCGATGGATTTCACACCGGGCTGGAATCTGGTCAACGGGAAATATTATTATTACCTGGATGACGGAACGATGGTTCGGGGACAGTGGTTCAAGGACGGGAATGACTGGTATTATTTCAATGACGACGGAACGATGAAGTCTGCAGAGTGGTTCCGGGATGGAATTGATACATATTATCTGCGCGACTGGGGCGGAATGCTGCATGACCAGTTTTACCGTTACGAAGGCAAATTATATTATTTCCGCGGCTGGGGCGGCATGATGTATAACATAAAGTTCCAGGCGAATGGGAAATGGTATAAGGCAAATGCGGATGGTACCCTGGTGACCGGATGGTCGGAGGAGAACGGAAAATATTACTATTATAATGAAGATGGTTCTCTTTATACCCAGGAAGGCTGGCTGAATCTGGGAGGTACCTATTATTACATCAGTGCGGATGGATCCCGTGTACAGGGTCAGTGGCTGAAAGACAAAAACGACTGGTATTATATGAATGACGACGGCACGATGAAATCCGCAGAATGGTTCCAGGATGGCATTGACTGGTATTATCTGAGAGACTGGGGCGGAATGCTGCATGACCAGTTTTACACGTATAATGGAAATACCTATTATTTCCGTGGCTGGGGCGGCATGATGTACAGTGCATCCTTCCAGGTGAACGGCAAATGGTATACGGCGGACAGCAAGGGAGTTGTCAGCAGCGGCGGATGGGTTCTGATCGACGGAAAATACTATTACCATCAGGCGGATGGAGGTATCTACAGAAAAAAAGGCTGGCTGAATCTGAATGGAACGTATTATTATCTGAATGCGGACGGATCCCGTGTGCAGGGTCAGTGGCTGAAAGATGGAAATGACTGGTACTACATGAATGAGGATGGTACCATGAAATCCGCGGAATGGTTTCAGGATGGTGTCGACTGGTACTATCTGAGAGACTGGGGCGGAATGCTGCATGACCAGTTTTACACGTATGAAGGAAACCGATATTATTTCCGCGGCTGGGGCGGCATGATGTATGATATGAAGTTCCAGGTTGGAAATAAGTGGTATAAGGCAAACAGTGACGGAACCCTTGTGAAAGGATGGACCCAGGAAGGCGACAAGTTTTATTACTATGATGATCAGTATACTCTTTATCGGCAGAAAGGCTGGCTGAAACTGGGAAATGTCTACTACTATATCAACGCGGATGGATCCCGTGTACAGGGTCAGTGGCTGAAAGATGGCACCGACTTGTATTACATGAATGCCGACGGAACCATGAAGTCCGCAGAATGGTATAAGGAAGGAAATGACTGGTATTATTTCCGTGACTGGGGCGCTGCGATCTATGACACCCTGTTCTACGAAGGGGAGAATATTTATTACTTTGAGAGCGACTGCAAGATGGCAAGAGGCTGGTATGAGCTGGACGGCTATACATACTATTTCCGTGACTGGGGCGGCGCCATGAATATTCCCTGTGTCATTGACGGAGTGAGATATGTGTTTGATTCCAATGGGCATCTGGTGGAAAAAGATCTGGATGCGGAAGTTGGAGTCAAAACCGTAAAGAATTTCCTGAAAAATGCGCTTCTTCCGGTAGGAAATACTCTGTATGTCTGGGCCGGAGGCCATGACGATGCCGATGCGACCCGTTATGGGGTCAATCCCCAGTGGGAAAAATTCTTTAATTCTCAGGATGAGAATTATAATTATACCCAGCACCGTTATGAGTACGGCAATGGACTTGACTGTTCCGGCTATGTAGGCTGGGCAGTGCATCAGGTCATGGAGGATTGGGCAACGACAACTTCCACGATCATGCCGAGATATTATTATCAGAAAGGCTGGGGCTCTTATCGGGAAAATGATACATCGATGAAGTTTCAGACGGGTGACGTGGTCAGCATGAGCGGTCATGTATGGATCGTGATCGGACAGTGCAGCGACGGAAGCGCAGTCATCATGCACGCGACTCCGCCGTATGTTCAGATCAGCGGTACCGTATCCTCCAGCGGAAGTACAAACAGCGAAGCGATCCAGCTGGCAAAACAGTATATGAGTAAATACTATCCCGTTGGATATGAGCGATATGGCAACAGAATCGCAAGCAAGAGTTATATGACAGGCGTCAATCACTTTACCTGGAGCAGTTCGGTACTTGCAGACCCGGACGGCTACCGGAATATGACACCGACACAGATTCTTGCAGATCTGTTCGGAGAGTAAAAACAAAAAAAGAGGATTTCTGACATGGAAACGTGTTGGGGAGCCTCTTTTTTTGGTGTGTTGGGAAGAGAATGGCAACAGTCCAGTCAGCGGAACTGTTACAAGGAATATTTAAACATGCTCTGGCGGGATACCGCAGTCTTCTGGTACAATAAGAGCAGAAAGAAAAGGAGGAACAGGCTTATGGATTACGGATATCTGATGGAAGAGGCAATGAAGGCAAGAAAGATGGCATACGCTCCTTATTCGCAGTTTCAGGTAGGAGCGGCTTTGTTATGCACAGACGGAAGCGTTTATACCGGGTGCAATGTGGAAAACGCTTCTTACGGAGCGGCAAATTGTGCAGAACGCACCGCGTTTTTCAAGGCGGTATCGGAGGGAAAACGGTCTTTCCGGGCGATCGCAGTGGCAGGCGGCAAAAAGGATGCAGTCGATTTGGAACCGTGTCCGCCCTGCGGAATCTGCCGGCAGGTGATGGAGGAATTCTGTTCTCCGGATTTTGTGATCGTTCTTGGAAAAAATGAAGCAGATTATCAGCTGTATACGCTGCGGGAGATTTTTCCGCTGCCGTTTGGCGAATGAAATAAAATTGTAACAGGAAATGACTTTTTTTTCTTGGGGATTTCGATTATACTAGAGAATGTTTGAAAATTACCTTTTAGAAGGATGGAGATAGAAATGGATGCAATGGAAATATTGAAGCATGTGGATCATACGCAGCTGAAGGCGGTGGCTCCATGGGAAGAAATCGAAAAGTTATGTGATGAGGCGATCCGGTACGGCACGGCCTCCGTATGTATCCCGCCGTGTTATGTGAAACGTGTAAAGGAAGTTTACGGGGACAGGCTGACGGTTTGTACGGTGGTAGGATTTCCTCTTGGTTACAGTGTGACACAGGCGAAGCTGGCGGAAACGGAGCAGGCATTGCTGGACGGAGCAGAGGAGATTGACATGGTCATCAATCTCACCGACGTAAAAAACGGATTTTTTGACCGCGTGGAAGAGGAAATCCGTGTGCTGAAGCGTGCGGTGGGCGACCGGATTCTGAAAGTCATTGTTGAAACCTGCTATCTGACGGAAGAGGAAAAGATCCTCCTGTGCGGCTGTGTGACCAGGGCAGGAGCGGATTATATTAAAACATCCACCGGATTTGGAACGAAGGGAGCGCAGCTTGCAGATGTTCAGTTGTTCCGTGAGCATATCGGAGAAAATGTCCGGATCAAAGCTGCCGGAGGAATCCGGAGTGTGGAAGATATGGAGGCATTTCTGGAAGCAGGAGCGGACCGTTTGGGAACCAGCAGTGCAGTTTCCATTTTTCAGTCGGCGGGTCTGATTGAAGGGTAAGAAAGTCTGTGGACGGGATGAATACAGAAGAAAAGCGAAGGATCAATGAGAGGGATATATAATATGAAGAAAAAGGCGGTTTGCCTGTGTTTTGCAGCGGCTGTGCTTTTCGGACTTGGAGGCTGCGGAAAGGAAAAAGAGCCTCCGGTAACGATCGCAGTTGTCACCGACGGGGAAAGTGTCGACGACCTGGGAGTTAATCAGGCCATCTGGCAGGCAGTGCAGGCATATGGAGAAACATCCGGAGAACAGACCGGTTATTACATACCGGAGGATGAGAGCGGGGCAGCCGTGGAACAGGCGATGGATGAGGCTGTGGAAAAAGGCGCAGAAGTGATCATCTGCCATGGGGAAGCGGCTGGGGCAGCGGTATACGAGGCACAGAGAGAATACCGGGATGTCCGGTTCCTGATGTTTGACGGAGAACCTCATGCGGAGAAAAGCGAAAGAGCGAGACTGCGGGGAAATACCAGATGTATTCTTTTTGAGAATGAGGAAGCGGGATTCCTTGCAGGATATGCGGCGGTAAAGGAAGGATATACCAGCCTCGCCTATTATGGCGGCGCCGATGAGGAAAGAGCAAAAGAATACGGCGCCGGATTTTTACAGGGAGCACAGACGGCGGCTTCAGAAATGGAACTGGAAAAAGGAGCAGTCCGGATCCAATACGAAGAACGGGGAACCGACGCCGTATCTCCGGAATTTCTGACAGAAGTTCAGCAGAAATACCAGAACGGATGTGAGGCAATCTTCACAGACGGAGGCAGTTTTGAGCCCATCGTAAGAAAAGCCGCGGAGACCACAGGCGGAAAAGTCATCGGCATCGTAACCGATGAAAGCCAGAAATCCACCGCAGCCGTGATCAGCGCAGAGAATAAATATGAAGAAATCCTGACAGAAGAACTGGAAAAAATAAAAAACGAAGAATTCAAAGGAGGAAAAACCACAGTCCTCGGAATCCAGGAAGACGCCGTCGGCCTGACCACCGACACCTCCCAGATGCAGAACTTCAACGAAGAACAAAATCAAAAAATAACCAAACAATTCAAAACCAACAAAATCACCCTCCAGGGAACCAAACTCCTCAAAGACACCGGAACTTTGAAACAGCTGGAAATAGAAGTCACAGAGAAAGAAGAACAAACAAAATAATGCTTTAAACCAAAACAAACACTATAGATATATGAAGCGCCGAAGGCGCCCACCTCACGCCGCCAACACCCAGAAAGCAGGCAGGGGCCGGTGGTATGCGTGTGCGGCGGGCATCTGCAGAGGTGTGAGAAACTCTTAACGCTCCGAAGCGCCGGAGGGCGGGACAGACGCAGGGCTACACGCCCGGAGTCTGAGGAGCGCTGAACCGGGAAATCATAAAGATTTCCTGGTGAATCGCTCCGGTGCCCGCCCGGAGGCACTTTGGAGCGTTTAGAGTTTCCACATCTCTGCAGCCGTCCGCCGCACACGCATACTACCGGTCCCTGCCTGCTTTCGTCCGCATCTATTCACGAATTGTTCATAATAAAAACATAGATTGATGGTTGCAAGCTTTCCCAAATTGTGCTATTATGTAGTGGAATTGAAAAAAGTATTTCAGAAATGTTACAAAAAATATAACATTCATTAATAAGTAGTATAACGGGAGTGAATAACGATAATGAGAAAGAAAATCCTTGCTTTGATGCTGACAGTAATGATCGGCAGCGCTCAGGTAATGACCGTCAGTGCGGCAAAAACAACAGATGAACTGGAACAGCAGAAAGCACAGACGACCGCGCAGTTAAGCGAGACACAGGATACCATCAACAATCTGGAAGAGCAGAAACAGGCGATCACAAGCCAGATTGGAGAACTGGATGCACAGCTGGTTGTGACGATGGCTGCCGTAGAGTCTCTGAAAACAGACATTGCGAACAAGCAGACAGAGATCGAGGAGACACAGAAGAAGCTGGCAGAGGCACAGCAGGATCAGGCAGAGCAGTATGAGGCTCTGAAAGACAGAATTCAGTATCTGTACGAGAATGGCGGAAACACCGCATGGGCGTCCCTGCTTCTTTCCGGCGAGGATCTGTCCGATATCCTGAACCAGGCGGAGTACACACAGAAGATGTATGATTACGATCGCGAGTGTCTGGAAAAATATATGGCTGTTACACAGCAGGTAAGCGATTACAGTGAGCAGCTGGAAACTGAGAAGGCAGAACTGGAGGCAAGCGAGGCCGAGCAGGAAGCTCAGCAGGCAGAACTGCAGACTATGCTCGCTGAAAAGAGAGCGACCTCCGCAGATTACGATGCACAGCTTGCGGACATGCAGGCAAAGGCAGCGGAATATGAAAACCTGATCGCAGAGCAGAACGCACAGATTCAGGCAATTCAGGAACAGCAGGCAGCAGAGGAAGCTGCAAGACAGGCAGAGGCAGAGAGACAGGCAGAGGCTGCAAGACAGGCGGAAGAAAGCAGAAGAGCAGAAGTTCAGCAGTCTTCCAACAGTTCGTCATCCAGCAGTTCATCTTCCAGCCGTCAGGAGTCCAGTTCCAGCAGCAACAGCGGTAGCAGTAGCAGCAGAGAGGAAGCAGAGGATACCTCTGAGGATCAGGGTTCTTCCAGCTCTTCCGGAAGCGCAACGGGACAGGCTGTTGTGGATTATGCAGTACAGTTTGTAGGTAATCCGTATGTATGGGGCGGTACAAGCCTTACAAACGGAGCGGATTGTTCCGGATTTATCATGAGTGTTTATGCACGCTTCGGATACAGCCTGCCGCATTCCTCCTCAGCGATGAGATCTGTCGGAAGAGGCGTATCTTATGCGGAAGCTCAGCCGGGTGATATCATTTGCTATGACGGACATGTTGCAATCTATATGGGCGGCGGTCAGATCGTACATGCAAGCAATGCCAAAGATGGCATCAAGATCAGCGGCAACGCAGCATACCGCACCATCCTTGCAGTACGTCGTCTTGTTTGATAAGAGAATATTGTAAGAAGTAAGGAATACATAATAAAAAAGAGTCGTGGGGCGAATTTACATTCGTACACGACTCTTTTTTTTGGAAAAATCTTGTTTTCACAGAATGAAAAAGAGATATTTATGCCCGGTCGGAAAGGGCGCCATAGATGAATGCTTTATAGGGAGTCAGTTTGTCCCAGATCCAGCGGTTGCTGTCAGCTTCAGCCTCTCCGCAGTCGATGATTTCGGTATGGCGAGAATTGTACCTGTGGGTGATGTAAGAAAATCTTAAGGAAACACCTGGATTTCTTTCGGGAAAATTTTGGAATCTTTCGGTATGATTTTAAGGAAATACAATTATGATAATAGTGTGAGATTTGATGTGACCGCCCAGAGATATGAACGGCTGTGTTTTGATTCTCTGTACAAAGGATTTGAGGAGGAAAAGTTTGGAAGTAAACTTCCAAATCTACCTTGATGACGCAGCAAGTGCGTCAGGAAGGAGGAAAAAATGAAACTGGAACTGAAAAAACATAAGTATTATCTGCTTGTGCTGACAGCCATGTTTTTTGTTCTGATTTATTTATTTGTGCCGGAGGGATCGGTCTTCGGGTCCAATACGGACTGGATGAGCCAGCATGCGGAGTTGGCGGAGACGATGAGAGATGCCTGTCTTTCCCAGGGAACGATCTTTCCGGATTTTCTGTGGCTTGGAGGGGGAAGCAACGCTTATGAATTCGCCTACTATGGGTATCTGCGCCCGGATATTGTGGTCGGATGTCTTCTGCCGCAGGTTCCGATGATCTATATTCTGATCTTTTCCATGTTGGTCTGTGTGCTGGCTTCCGGTCTGCTCTGCTACTGTTTTCTTATCCAGAACCGCATGGAGCCGTTTATGGCGTTTATCGGCAGTACCTTTCTGATGACGGCGGGGTGCTTTTTTCAGGCGCATCGGCAGGTCATGTTTGTCAATTATATGCCTTACGAACTGCTTGCGCTTCTCCTTCTGCCGAAGCTGGTGGAGAAAGGAAAGTATACACTGTTTACGGTCATGCTCACGTTGGTGATCTATAACAGCTTCTATTATTCCATTACGGTTCTCGTGCTTATGACGTGGAGAATGTACGAGTTGACCAGGGACAGGAAAAAATGGTTTGTATATCTGCGCTCCGCGGCGATCGCGGTCGGCATGGCGGGCGTACTGTTACTGCCTACCGCTCTTGTTCTGCTGGAGCACAGAAGACAGGGAGCGGGGACGGCGATTGCAGAGCTATTCCGCCCGGATTTTTCGCTGAAGGGACTTCTGTACGATCCATATGGAATCGGACTGACCTTGTTTGCTCTGTATGCATTGCTGGCGGGACTGGCGATCCGGCGGCTGAGAAAGCGGAGTATTGTATTGCTGGCGGCAGTACTGCTGCCCGTTGTTTCCTATTTTTTGAATGGAATGCTCTATGCGCGAGTCAAGATTCTGATGCCGCTGCTTCCTCTGGTGGTGCTGCAGGCAGTAGAAGTCCTGCAGATGATTCAGAGAAAGCAGTGGAAGATTCGTATCTGGCCGGAGCTTTTCTTTGGAGGAATTGCGGTGGTATCGGCGAAACTGGCAGGTTCGGAATATTATTCCGGTGTGCTGCTGGATGCTGTGCTGCTTGTAATGGTGCTCTGTCTGATCCCTTTTTATAACCGGAGGCGTATCTATTCGTTGTTGTTGGTTGCGCCGTTTGTCTGTTCTGTTTACACGGCACGGCAGGATGACTTTGTGCCGGAAGGAAAGTGGGTCAGCCTTTTTACAGAGGAAGAGGCAGAGGCGGTTGCAAAAGATCCGTGGGCAAGAATGGACGGAATGGAGGAGCCGTTGATTTCCTCCAACCGCCTGCTGTATTCCAGTCAGAAATCTTCGACCATGTATTCCTCCATCAGCAATGAGGAATATTCCAACTGGTTTTTTGATATTATGCGTATGCCGGTGCGGATCAACAACCGAGTCGCGATGCTGTGTGAGGTCAATCCATTTCAGGAATATCTGATGGGTGTCAAATATCTCCAGACCACGGAAGATAAGGTTCCGGTGGGGTATGAGATCAGGGCGCGGAAAGGGAATTCCGTTCTTGCGGAAAATGAGAATGTTCTTCCGATCGCTTACCTCAGCACAAAAACCATGAGTGAAGAGCAATTTTCGGAACTGGAGTTTCCGGAGAATGTGGAAGCGCTGGTACATAATACGGTAGTAGGCGACGATGCCGGTAAAGAGACAGACGGCAGCATGGGTATTCCGGAAGGAGAAACCTGTGATTCCAGAAAAGGCGGTCTGGAAGATTCCAAAATGGAAGAAAAGACACCGCTGTTTTCCAAAATAGAAACCGCTCATGACATTGAAGTTCAAAACCAGGACGGCAGCGTGGCAGTGAATGCCGCGGAGTCCGGGAAAGTGACGCTGACGCTGGATGAGCCGGTGAGGAATCGTATTGTGATTCTGGAATTCTGTGTTGCCAGCGAAGATGGAAAAAGAGTGACTATCGATGTGAATGGCGTCAGAAACAGGCTTTCCTCCGATCATGCTTCCTATCCCAATCAGAATTTAAGATTTACTTATTACCTGACGGTGCCGGAGGGAGAAAGCCTGAAACAGTTGGAGATAGAGGTTTCAAAGGGCAAGTTTGAATTGTCTGATTTCAAGTGGTACGAATATCCGGTGGAGGCTCTGGTCAAAGAAGACGCAGTGCCGGTTGTCTTTGAGGAGACACAGGATGGAGCTCTTATGAACTGCAGCCTGGAAGCGGAGGAAGACTGCTATTTTGTGACTTCGATTCCTTATCAGAATGGGCTGGAGATTCTGGTGGACGGCAAGGAAGTTCCAGTGGAGAAGGTGAATACTGCGTTCGCAGGAGCAAAGATTTCCAGAGGAACACACCAGATTGAACTGAGGTTTTCTGCTCCCGGACAAAAGGCAGGGCAGGCAATGACGGCGGCAGGCCTCTGTCTTTTGATCTTATGCCCTTTATGGGATGGATGGAGAAGAAAGAAACGCGGCACGGAGCTGTCATAGAAGCGCAACATTCGGTTTGCAAACCGCAAGATACAGGGGTATAATAAAAAGTAATGAAGAACGACAACGTCTGCGGTTTTCAAATATGTTCTTGAGCGGGAACTGCAGAACATAAAGGAGGAAAGGGAAATGGAAGATGTATTTGCGGGGTACAGGCGCAGACATGATTATCTGATCTGTATCGATTCCGACGGATGTGCGATGAACACCATGGAAATCAAGCACAGAAAGAGCCTTGCTCCCTGCATGGTATACGAATGGGATCTCGGGGAGTACCGGGATGCGATCATGCGCCGGTGGAGAGAGATCAGTCTGTATAGTATGGATCGTGGGATCAACCGTTTTGAGGCGTTGGCGAAGATCCTGGTAGACGTCAATGAGAATTATAAGCGTGTGGAAGATCTGGACAGTCTGCTCAACTGGGTGAAGACGTCAAAGGAACTTTCTACGGACAGCCTGCGCAGAGAAGTGGAGCGGACGGGCAGTCCGGCGCTGAAGAAAGCACTGGAATGGTCGGAACTGGTCAACGGTTCCCTGAAAATGATTTCAGAAAAGAATAAAAAGCCGTTTGAAGGTGTGAGAGAAGCGCTGGAGGCTGCAGAACAGTTTGCGGATATCGTGATCGTCACTGCCGCAAGCAGAACCGAGATCGTGGAAGAATGGGGATATTACGATCTGCTGAAACATGTCGGCCTGGTGCTGACCCAGGAGACCGGAAGCAAGGAGTACTGCATCGGAAAACTTCTGGAATATGGCTATCAGAAAGACCATGCGATGATGGTTGGAGATTCGCCCATTGACCAGAGAGCGGCAAAAGCAGAGGAAGTTTTCTTCTATCCGATCATGGTCTGGAAAGAAAAAGAATCCTGGGAAGAGTTCCGGAACCATGCGCTGGATAAATTCCGGGAGGGAACCTTTGCCGGGGAATACCAGGCAGAGGTGGAGAAAGAGTTTGTACAGAATCTGACGAGATAAGGAACAGTTCAGCTGGCTGAACTGTCACGGAATAAGAAAAAACAGTAAGAACCGGGGAACTCGGTGAACGGGCCTCCCCGGTTTTTTGTATCTGCAGCGTTCGTTGTTTTTTCTGATCACTGCAGAGCGTATTTGAAACAATATTCGGAGATACGGAGCGTGACGAAGATGAAAACACTTTATGATCATGGACAGGTTTATACAGGACAGCTTCCTCTGGCGTCTGCCTTTGTTGTGGAAGGGGACCGCTTTCTCGCTGTGGGAAATCGGGAGGATCTGGAGAAGTTTGTGGATAACGATACGAAAAAAGTGGACCTCGGTGGAAAGTTTGTCTGCGCGGGGTTCAACGATTCTCATATGCATCTGCTGAACTATGGCTATACGCTGAGTATGGCGGGGCTTGCGGAACATACGTCGTCCCTGGGGGAGATGCTGGAATATCTCCGTACTTTCGACAGAGAAGAAAGGACCGGCGAACCGGGCGCGGAGGAGTGTTGGCTGATGGGCCGCGGGTGGAATCAGGATTACTTTGCGGACGGACGCAGATTTCCGACCCGCTGGGATCTGGATGAGGTTTCCCGGGTGCGTCCAATCTGTATCATCCGTGCCTGCGGGCATTGCTGTGTGGTCAATTCCAGAGCGCTGGAACTGATGGGTATTACAAAGGAAACGCAGCAGCCGGAGGGCGGATTTTTTGAGAAGGATCCGGACGGAGAGTTCAACGGGATTTTCCGGGAGAATGCGGTGGAATATGTGTTCCGCCGGATTCCGGCGCCGTCTCAGGACCAGATCCGGGAGATGATGCGGCGCGCGGTAAAGAAGCTCAACGCATACGGCGTGACTTCCTGTCAGACCGATGATTTCATGACGCTGCCGGTTCCTTATGAACAGGTGATCCGGGCGTATCAGGAACTGGAGCAGGAAGGGGAACTGACGGTGCGGGTCAATGAGCAGGCGCAGTTTACAGATCCGAAGGAACTGCAGCGGTTTTTGAATGCCGGATGGAATACAGGAACCGGAAGCACTTTCTTCCGGATCGGGCCGCTGAAGATTGTGGGGGATGGTTCTCTGGGATCGCGCACTGCGTATCTGAGCCGTTCCTATGAGGATGAGACGTCTGTGCAGGGCCTTCCGCTGATGACGAGGAAACAATTGGAGGAACTGACGGCGCTGGCGAACCGGAATGGGATGCAGACCGCTATCCATGCGATTGGCGACGGGATCCTGGACTGGATTCTGGATGCGTATGAGCAAGCGTTGCAGGAAAAGCCCAGAGAGGATCATCGTCATGGGATCGTTCACTGCCAGATTACCCGGCAGGAACAGTTGGAACGGATCGAGAAGCTTGGGCTTCATGTTTATGCCCAGACGATTTTTCTGGATTATGATCTGCGGATCGTGGAGGCGCGTGTGGGCAGGGAGCTGGCGTCCTCCAGTTATGCGTTCCATACGCTGAAGGAAAAAGGGGTCCATGTTTCCAACGGAAGCGACTGTCCGGTGGAACTGCCGGATGTGATGGCAGGTATCCAGTGCGCCGTTACCCGCAGGACACTGGACGGAACCGCAGGCCCATATCTCGCCCGGGAGGCGATGGATGTGCAGGAAGCGCTGGATTCCTATACGTCAGAAGGAGCTTATGCGTCTTTTGAGGAAAAGCAGAAAGGCAGGATCCAGGCGGGTATGCTGGCGGATTTCGTTGTGCTGGGGGAGAACCCGTTTCAGGTTCCGGCGGCGGAACTGCGCAGGGTACCGGTGGAGGAAACCTATGTAGGAGGACAGTGCGTTTATCATAGGGAAAGATGAAAAAGCCTAAATTTTAGGTATTATTAGAAAGATAACACCTAAAATTTAGGTAAATAAGGTAAAAAATTATCTCGAAACACTTATAAGCGCATAGAATCTGTGGTATACTGAAAAAAGAGTTTGATTGAGAAATAAGAAAAGAGAAAATGTTGAAACGATAAAAAAGCGGAAGACAGGGAGGTAGAGGTATTGGAGTTCGCCCATCAAAAAACAGTATCTGGAGAAGAGATAAGGCAATTGAGGAAGAAATTGGATTTCACGCAGAAGAATTTTGCGGCTTTTGCAAATGTATCGGTGAAAACGGTTCAGCACTGGGAAAGTGGCAAGAAGGAAGTGTCTGGCCCGATCGTCGCCTTACTGAAGATCCTGAAAGAGCATCCGCAGCTGAAAGACGAACTTATGATTCCCGAAAAAAAATATCCCCTTCGCCTGAAATATTTCTGCGGCAATGATCTCTGTACGATCATAGATGTTGATGAACGAAATCAGAAAATTTTTGTAAAAAATTTTGTCAGCGATTATATGTATCGTGCATTTGGAAGAAATGAGAAACCGGATTACAGAGATTATGAGGAATTTCTTGAGTCCAGATGTTTCCCGCGGACACGGGATCAAATGAAGCTGATGCTTCGGGAACTGAATTTGCCGTTTTATGATCCGTTTCTGATCATACAGAAAACGCAGGGACGTATGGCTGAGGATAATTTCTGGATTCAGATTGAAATGTAGGTGTTTTTATGGTTGAATTATCGGAAAAAAATATCAGGGGGCAGGAAATACAATCGTCCAAGGGCAACCAGTTGAAATGGCAGAGGGATGGGATATATCATTACTGCCCGATTTTTGATAATGGTGCGGCGCTGCTTTCGGATATAGTTCAGGATTATGCGGAGGAGGAACCGGTTCTCGACTTGATTCCTCAGGTTCAGGCAAAAACACTGTCCCGGGATTTTGATGAACAGTTGGATGCTGTGGAACAACTATATGGTCAGCCGATGCATTTTTCTTTCAATGAGAAGGAAGTGGAAGAGCTTCTTGAACAGGAAGAATTTTATCCGGAAAAACAAAAAAAGCGCATTCAGGAAATTCTGTTTCATCAGAAAAGAAAATATGAGTATTTGTTTGACAAATGAATTTTTAAACAGGAAGATTGTGCACGGGCAGTGATTCTGCTATAATGGTCTGCGGTAAAAAAGAATCGGGGGATACCAAGGATGAAGAAAACCAATGATTATGGACGGGACTCGATCCCATTGCTCGTGCTGAAGACGTCGGTTCCGTTTATGCTGGCGCAGCTTGTCAACGTATTATACAGTATCGTAGACCGGATTTATGTGGGAAATATCCCGGTGATCGGAGCGGATTCTCTGGCGGGGGCGGGAGTGTGCGCACCGATCATCACGCTGCTTTCGTCTTTCGGAACGCTGGTGGGAATCGGCGGATCGGTGCTTTTTTCCGTGCGTCTGGGAGCAGGGGACGAAAAGAGCGCGCAGCGTATCCAGGCAAACAGTTTTTCTATGCTGCTGCTCCTGTCGGCAGTGCTGACGGTTGTGTTTCTGCTGACCAAGAATCAGCTGCTGAGCTGGTTTGGTGCCAGTGAGGTGACATTTCCTTATGCGAACACCTATCTGACCATCTATACGCTGGGAACTTTTTTTGCATTGCTGTCCATGGGAATGAATTACTTTATCACGGCGCAGGGATTTCCAGGGCTTGGAATGATGACGACGATGATCGGCGCGGTGGTCAACATTGTGCTGGATCCGGTGTTTATTTTTGGATTTCATATGAATATTGCGGGGGCAGCGGTGGCGACGGTGATTGCTCAGATGAGCTCCTGCATATTCGTGCTCTGCACACTGCGGAGAAAGAAAATGCGGATTCCGCTGACGATCGTGCGGCCGGAGCGGGCGACTGCAAAACGGATCCTGACCATCGGTTTTTCTCCGTTTCTGATCCTCGCCACAGACAGTGTCATTATCATTGTGATGAATGCGGTTCTGCAGTACTATGGGGGAAAAGAGTACGGGGATACGCTGATCACCGCTGCAACCATTGTACAGAGTTATATGCTGCTGATCACTTCGCCGATGCTGGGAATCACGGGAGGGTCTCAGCCGCTGATCAGTTATAATTACGGAGCGAATCAGCCGGCAAGGATCCGTAAGACTGTGTTCTGGGTTCTTATGCTGTGCATCTGCTTTACCACGCTGATGTTTCTTCTGTCAAGAATTATGCCGGAGATCTTTGTCCGGATTTTTACCAGCGATGCGGAATACAGGGAGCTGGCAGTGTGGGGCATCCGGGTATTTACGATGATGATCATACCGCTGAGTTTTCAGTATGTTTTTGTGGACAGCCTGACTGCCCTTGGAATGACCGGAATTTCCCTGACGCTGTCTTTGTTCCGGAAAGGATTGTATCTGGCATCCACCTGTGTACTTCCGGCTCTTTTCGCGGCAAGTTCTGCGTTCTATGCGGAGCCGATCGCGGACGGGACGGCGGCGGTTCTCTCTACGGTGGTATTTTTCGGTATTTACCGGAAGTATCTGAGAGGGGAAGGGCGGCTGATGGAGATCAAAGTGTGACGGAGAAAAGGTACGGGAAGGAAAAATGTAACAGCCGTAACAGTTCGAAACATTGAACTGTTACGGCTGTATTTTTGCTTTATAGGAAATTCCGATTTTTAGAAGAGGAAAAAAGAACACATGTTCATCGAATATATGTTAGATAAACATGTGTTTGGACATGAGAAATAGATGGTGATCCGATTAGAAAATATAAAAACCTTCTTCTCCGAAATCATCATCAAATGGGTCATCTTCATTTAAAAAATAATCCATGTCGAGAAGGTCATCCTCGCTCATACGGCGAATGTCCTCGGATGTCATTCCCTCCGGTGGATGTTCCATATATTTTTTGCGTAGTCTCTCTGTGTTTGGGTTCATATGCGCAGCCTCCTTTGAAAGGAGTATACCATAGGAATAAGATCTATGGAAGTCATGCGGATGACCTTTTTCCACGAGAACGGGACATGGTTTTCTCGTACAGTTCTTCCAGAGAGACACGTTTATGGTTAAAATAAAGTTCCAAAAACAGCATGGTTGTACCGCATTCGCATTTTAACGGGTCATAACCGAAAGAAGAGAGGATAGCAGTACGCCATTGGTGAAAGGTTCTGTAAAAGTGGTGCTTTTCACGGGAGATAGCCCTATGGAGTTTTTTGTCGATCTCCCGGTGCCTGGCATAAATACCGCCGTAGCGGATCATTTTATAATGCTTTTCCGGGATATGGCGGATCAGACGCTGGATAAATTCCATAACCGGAATGGTTTCTTCCACATATTTGTTATCCTCATGACGGTTGTAATGAAATGTGACAAAATCGCCGTCATAGCTGTCAATGCGGGAAGTGGCGATGACGGGACGACCAAGATAGCGGCCGATGTATTTCAAGACGGTAGAGGGATCACATTTATTGGGTTTTGCATAGACGTAAAAGCCGTCTTTGTGCTCTTTGTAACAGCGCGCTTTTTGCTTTTTAAAGGAAGGTCCGATTTTGGCTTCCAGTTCATTGAGCAGAGCGGTACGGAAGGAATTACGGAGGAAGGTGTAGTTAAAATGATGAACATTGCGCCAGAAACCGTTATCGCTGTAACCGCCCTCAGAAATGAGGCAGTGAATGTGAGGATTCCATTTTAAATCCCTGCCAAAGGTATGGAGAACCATGATAAAACCGGGAGTGAAGTTCATGGACTTATTCAGGTTGAAAAACATACGGGAGACGACGCTGTTGACTGCATGAAAAAGGCAATCAAGGAGAGAGCGGTCATGCAGGAAAAAGTCCCGGAGTTGAGAGTCAATCGTAAAGACACAATGGCGATGGATGACATTGATGAGTTTGAAAGACATAGAAGTAGTACGCTGCATGGAATATTTATTGCCGCAGGTAGGGCAGAACCTGCTGTGGCAGCGAAAGGGAACAAACTTTAATTTACCACAGGAAGGGCAGGCAAACATAGCGCCGCCAAAGGAAGGATCGCCACAGTGGATCATTTTATCGATATTTTCTATCTCAGATTTTCTGGGATGGAGAGTATATATAATTTCTTCATAATGGTCTGTAAAAATTCTTTGAAGGATATTCATAAGACTATTATGAAGGAAAACGGCACAAAAAGAAACCCCTAATTCCCCCATGAATGGGGGCTAGGGGGTTGAAGTGTCGAAGACACTTTTTTATTCAAGTCAGAAGGTTACAACCGATTCACAGCACCGGAAGTCGGTATCGATATTGTGGGCGATAAAGCGCACTTTCAGATTTCTTGTGCTGCACAGTCCCCGCGGGCATCCTCCGGATACATTGAGATCTTCCGGAAGCACAAATTTGATGCATTTCACCAGTACGTCGCGGCATCCCGGGCTGTGATGAGCGGGGATGGTGAAAGTTTTCATGCCGCGCTGGTATTCTTTTCCTTTACAGTCCACCTCTGTCAGGATCACGGCGAGCGCCACACGTTTGTCCGGGCAGACATTTTTTAGGGTCACGTTGATCTGAACGATGCGTCCCTGAGATTCCAGATATACATCGCCCATATCCACAACAATGGAATCCTTACATCCGTCCACCGTGAACTCTTTGGCGCATGGGCAGTTTTCCGGCTGGATGACGATGCCGCAGTCTACGGTGACTGCCGGAGACGGGAAGGTGGCGGCATTGTTTTCCGTGTCTTTGTAGGAAATGGATTCATTGATCTCCTTGGTGCCGGAGGCCGTGCCGATATGGCGGATATAAAATTCCAGAAGAGCGCCTTCATTGCCGGACACGCCAAGCTCAGGAATCTTCCACTGGAGCGTGTTGGCGTTCACCATCATTGCTGTTCCCTTGCTTGGAGGCACAAGATTTGTGATGGCAAAATCCGGATGAATAATTTCATCGATGACAATGTTTGTGGCTCCAGGCTTTGAAATGTTTTTCGCCAGATCCGCAAACAACTGTTCCAGATCTGCGTCGTCGGGGGTGACAGCCACGTGAGAAGTATCCGGATCGGTCGCCCAGTCGTTGAGAACGGAGATGTCAATGCCGTCGGCTCCGGTCAGTCCGATACAGTAAATAACGATTCCCAAAGATCTTGCCTCGGCAGCAACCGGTGAAGGCGGCGCCCCTGCGGTGGTTTTTCCATCAGTGAACATGACGATCACCTTTCCGTTTGTGGAAGCAGGATCAAAAACCTGAATCGCCTGGGTAAATGCGTCAGCATGGTTGGTGGAACCTCCGGCAGTGAGCTGATCCACCGTGGATTTCAGCGTGTCTACGGAGGTGATCAACTGCGCGTCTGTCGTGGCAGTACCCGAAAAGCTGACGATACCGATCCTGCTGCCGGAACCGATCTGCCCGTCCTGTCCGCTGTCTGTGGATTCATCGATGATGTCGATAAATGTTTTGGCGCCCGCTTTAAGACTGGCGAGAGGCGGCCCTGCCATACTGCCGGAGCGGTCCAGAACCAGGACGATATCCGTCGGATTGGAAGCGATATCCGGAGCTGCTGCAAGGGAAACGCTGACTTTCAGCGTGCCGTCGCAGTCAATGCGGTCGAGATTTATCTGTTTGTTGGAATTGGTAAGTCCCATAAAAATCCTCCTTTTCTGTCCGGCGGGATCCTGTTTTGAGTATTTCAGGCGGATGCCGCCGGTTTTTAAAGAGTGCCTGGGAAAACGCTTTTGAAAGACGCCGTATTCCCACATATTTCGCGGGATGGAAGATGGCGGAATACGGAAAGAAACGTTGAAAGACACTCTGGTATATAGTATGTTGGAAGCAGGGAAATGCTTAGAACGTGGTTGAAAATGAAAAGTTTTATCCCCCCATGGGGCTTGTTAAAGAATGAACAATCTGGTATCTTGATGGATAGAATAAATTTGATACCAGGGAGGAAGAACATGAAAAAGAAAATGGTCGCATTTCTCTGCGCGTTTTCTCTTGCCGCCGGCGCTCTTGCCGGATGCGGACAGAATCAGGAACAGACGTCACAGGCGTCCAGTGTTTCTGAGGAGAATGTGCAGGAAGAATCACAGGAAGAATCACAGGAAAGCGCAAAAGAAGAGGTGGTTGTCACCATGCCGACCACTTCTGAGCCGGAATCCGGCTTTGATCCCGCCTATGGATGGGGAGCGGGCGAGCATGTGCATGAGCCGCTGATCCAGAGCACGCTGACGGTAACGAACCAGGATCTGGAGATCGAACTGGATCTGGCGACGGATTATCAGGTGAGCGAAGACGGGCTGACATGGACCGTCACCATCCGGGATGACGTGAAATTTACGGACGGCGAACCGCTCACAGCAGAGGATGTCGCTTTTACCTATAATAACTGCAAGGAGAAGAGTTCCGTCAACGACTTTACGATGCTGGAAGAGGCGGTTGCAGTGGATGATACCACCGTGGAATTCCGAATGACGAGGCCATACTCCATCTGGCCGTATACCATGGCGATCGTCGGTATCGTTCCTGAGCATGCATACGATGAGAATTACGGACAGAACCCCATCGGTTCCGGACGGTATATCATGAAGCAGTGGGACAAAGGGCAGCAGGTAATTTTTGAGGCAAATCCCGACTATTATGGCGAGGCGCCGAAGATGAAAAAAGTAACTGTTTTGTTTATGGAAGAGGATGCAGCTCTGGCAGCCGCAATGTCAGGACAGGTGGATGTAGCCCATACCGCAGCTTCCTACAGCGACCAGCAGGTAGACGGATACGAGCTGTTCCGTGTAGATACGGTGGACAACCGTGGATTTAACCTGCCGTGCATTGAGCCGCAGGAAAAGGATGGCATTACCTACGGAAATGCATTTACTGCGGATGTCAATGTGAGACGCGCGATCAACATCGGTATCGACCGCCAGGAAATGATCGATAACGTACTGAACGGATACGGAACTGCCGCGTACAGCGTATGCGACAAGATGCCGTGGTACAATGAGGCGTGTGAAGTTACATACGATCCGGAAGAAGCGGTGAGCATCCTGGAAGAAGCAGGATGGAAAGAAGGCAGTGACGGAATCCGTGAAAAAGACGGTGTGAAGGCAGAGTTCACACTGATGTTCAGCAACGGTGATTCCGTACGCCAGGCATTGGCGGAAGATACGGCGAATCAGCTGAAAGAATTGGGAATTCTCGTTACCACAGAGGGTGTCGGCTGGGATGTGGCATATGACAGAGCGCAGTCGGAACCGCTGATGTGGGGATGGGGCGCGCATACGCCGATGGAGCTTTATAATATTTACCATACGCTTTCCGACAGCGGAATCGGAATGGCAGGATATTCACCGTACGCCAATGAGACGGTAGATCAGTACATGGATCAGGCGCTCGAGGCAAGTTCTCTGGAGGAGTCTTATGAATTATGGAAAAAGGCTCAGTGGGACGGCACGACAGGCATCACACAGGAAGGCGACATTCCGTGGATCTGGCTGTGCAACGTGGATCATCTGTATTTCGTAAGAGACGGACTTCAGATCGCAGATCAGAAAATCCATCCGCACGGACATGGATGGTCGATCGTAAACAATGTAGACCAGTGGACCTGGGAATCATAAAATCACAGAGACTGCAGTTCCGGACAGGTTTTTTCGCCTGTCCGGAACTGTAGTCTGCTTATGCAGGGAGGAAAAGATGAAGAAACACTGGATGGTGTTTATCGGAAAAAATTTAATACGGATCCTTCTTCTGACCATTGGCGTCAGCATAGTCACCTTTGCATTGATGAAAGCATCACCGGTCGATCCGCTGCAGGCAAACGTGGGTCAGGCGGCGCTGGGAACCATGAGTCAGGAACAGAGAGAGAAGCTGGAGGAGTACTGGGGCGTCAATACCCCTCCGATCCGGCAGTATCTGTCCTGGGCCGGCGACTTCGTTCGGGGAGACATGGGGATTTCCCTGCTGTACCGCCAGCCGGTCACAGAGGTGATTGCAGTGAAGCTTTCCAATTCGCTGTTTCTGATGATCACCGCATGGATCATTTCGGGAGTCCTCGGTTTCCTGTTGGGAGTAGTCTCCGGAATGAACCAGGGAAAATTTGTGGACAAGCTGATCCGGGGATACTGTCTTGTCGTCTCCAGCACTCCGGCCTTCTGGCTGGCGCTGCTGCTCCTGATGATCTTCAGTGTCTGGCTGCAGCTCTTTCCGATCGGGCTGAGTGTTCCGATCGGTGTGGAAGCCAGCGGAGTGACCTTTCTGGACAGAGTTTACCATGCGGTGCTTCCTGCGCTGACATTGAGCATAACAGGAGTTTCCAACATTGCGCTGCATACCCGGGAAAAAATGATCGATGTAATGCAGAGCGATTATGTGCTGTTTGCAAGGATGAGAGGAGAAAAAGGATGGCGGCTGTTCCGGTATTATGGTTTCCGGAATGTGCTGCTTCCAGCGGTGACGCTTCATTTCGCTTCCATCAGTGAAATCTTCGGCGGATCCGTCCTGGTGGAACAGGTGTTTTCCTATCCGGGCCTTGGTCAGGCGGCAGTGGCGGCGGGACTTGGCAGCGATCTTCCGCTGTTGATGGCGATCACCATTGTCAGTGCGCTGATCGTCTTCGGCGGAAATCTGGCGGCCAATCTTCTTTATGGAATGATTGACCCGCGGATCAGAAGAGGAGGAGCTGTAAAATGAAGTTTTTCAATCGAAGACAGCGGATGATGATCGGAATCTTTTTCTCGATTGCTTTTCTTGTAATTGTCTGCGTTTTGGGAAATTTGAACACGGAGGCGGCAAGAGTGACGGATTTTTCCAGAAAAAACCTTGCCCCGTGTTCGAGTTATATCTTTGGTACGGACTGGCTGGGAAGAGATATGCTGGCGCGCACGTTAAAAGGCCTTTCGATGAGTATTCTGATCGGTGTTGTGTCGGCGGCGGTCAGCGCCGTGGTGGCGCTGGTTCTTGGGATCGCGGCAGCGACCCTGGGAAAAACCGCGGACAGCATCATTTCTTTTGTCATTGATCTGATCATGGGAGTGCCCCATATTCTGCTTCTGATCCTGATTTCAGTAGCTCTGGGAAAGGGACTGAAAGGCGTCGTTATCGGCGTGGCGCTGACCCACTGGCCTTCTCTTGCCCGGCTGATCCGGGCGGAAGTCATACAGCTGAAGGAAAGTCCGTATATTCAGATTTCTGCGAAACTTGGAAAAAGCAGGTGGTACATTGCCAGGAAGCATATGCTGCCGCATCTTCTGCCGCAGTTTCTCGTAGGTCTGGTGCTGCTGTTTCCACATGCGATCCTCCATGAATCCAGTGTCACGTTTCTGGGATTCGGTCTCTCCACGGAGCAGCCTGCCATCGGCATTATCCTGTCCGAGGCGATGAAATATCTGGTGACCGGAAAATGGTGGCTGGCGCTGTTTCCGGGCATTCTTCTGGTTGTAACCGTTATCATGTTTTATGTACTGGGGGAAAGTCTGAGGAAGCTGCTGGATCCGAACAGCGTACATCAGTAAAGTTCCGGAAGAGAAAGGGAAAGCGGATAATGATGGAAGAGACAAAAAAGACATGGAATGAAAAAGAGCCGATATTGAAAATAGAAAATATGAGCATTCGTTTTACCCAGTATGACCGCGGAATGCATCAGACGGAACTTCCTGTCATACGAAATCTTGATGTGGAAGTCCGTCAGGGAGAGATGGTGGCAGTCGTGGGCTCCAGCGGTTCCGGAAAAAGCCTTCTGGCGCATGGGGTTATGGGCGTGCTGCCTTACAATGCGGTCATGGGCGGAACCATCACCTATTGCGGGGAGGAACTGACACAGAAAAGGATCGAAAAACTCAGGGGAAAAGAGATTGTTCTTGTACCCCAGAGTACGGCATATCTGAATCCGCTGATGAAAATCGGACCGCAGATCCGGAAGGGCGACAAGGGGATTCAGGCCAGAAACAGACTGCGGGAAATCTTTCGACGGTATGAACTGAAAGAAGAGGTAGAAGATTTGTATCCTTTCGAACTTTCCGGAGGAATGAACCGGAGAGTCCTGATTTCCACCGCGATGATCGAATCCCCGAAGCTGGTGATCGCGGATGAGCCGACGCCCGGACTGGATCTGAAAGTAGCAAAACGTGCGATGGCACATTTTCGGGAACTTGCGGACATGGGCGCGGGTGTGCTGGTGATCACCCACGACCTGGAACTTGCCCTGGAGGTGGCGGACAGGATTGTGGTTTTCTATGCGGGAATGACCGTGGAGGAAGCTGCCGTGGAAGATTTTGAACGGGAAGAAACGCTGCGCCATCCGTATACCAAGGCTTTGTGGAGAGCCATGCCAAAGCATGGATTTCAGTTTATCAAAGGAACACAGCCTTATGTAAAGGATCTCCCCGCCGGGTGCCCGTTTGCCCCAAGGTGCAGCCAGCGGACGGAAGCGTGCAGCCAGGAAATTCCTTGGCGGGAGCTTCGCGGCGGCAGTGTCAGATGTATCCATGCGGAATAAGGGTACAATGTTTTGTGAGGATTTTTGCCGCTGGAAGAAGGCGGCGGAATGGAGAATAAGATGAATCTGGAAATAAAAAATGTATCTTACCGTTACCGGGAAGATGGAAGACAGATTTTGGAGAATTTCAGTCTTACCGTAAGCCAGAAGGAGAGAGTCGGTCTGGCGGCTCCCAGCGGTTATGGAAAAACGACTCTGTGTAAACTGCTCTCCGGATATCTGAAGCCGGATCAGGGGGAAATCCTTCTGGATGGAAAGCCGCTGGCTTCTTACCGCGGATACTGTCCGGTACAGATGATCTGGCAGCAGCCGGAATTTGCGGTGAATCCAAGACTGCGCATGAGAGAAGTGCTGCTGGAAGGGGACGCGGTGGAAGAGCGTGTGATCCGTGAACTGGGAATTGAACCAGACTGGCTGAATCGTTTTCCGGGCGAGTTGTCCGGAGGCGAACTGCAAAGATTCAGTATTGCCAGAGCACTGGGAAAGAGGACAAAGTTTCTGATCGCAGATGAGATCAGTACGATGTTGGATCTGATCACGCAGAGCCAGATCTGGAATTTTCTGCTGAAAGAAGTGGAAAGAAGAGGAATCGGCCTGATTGCCGTCAGCCATAACCAGGAACTGATGGACTGGGTTTGTACCAGGCAGATTTCACTGGAAAAACAGGGACCGTGAGAAATGCAGAAATGGACTGCATTTCTCACGGTCCGTTGCGTTGGAATGTCCCAGCCATTCTTTGTGCAGCATTACGATACGTCCCGCTTCCTTGCTTTCCGGGCTTATGCCTTCGGTGACGGCTTCGTTCAGACGCGTCCGGTCCGTATTTTGCGCGGACCTCTGCGCCGTATGTTTCCTCGTCGGTTTCCATACAGTATACGGCCGGATTACCGCCGAATACGCAGCCGCAGTTCTGTAACCGTTCCGCTGACCGAAAGGTTACGTTTTCTCTATCATAACGCGGATAGGATTTGCAGACAAGGGGGAAGAGAGCTATAATAAGGTTACTGGTGGACGATACTGGCATGTGATGGAAACGGGAGGAGAAGAAGATGGCTACGGACATGACAAAGGGACCAATGATTTCACAGATTACAAGATTTACGATTCCGCTGGTGCTTGGAAATCTGTTTCAGCTCACCTATAATGCGGCGGACTCTGTAATTGTAGGAAAATTTGTCGGGGACGACGCCCTTGCGGCGGTGGGAACCGCAGGTCCGATTATGAATATGGTGATCCTGTTTATTACGGGAATGTGTATGGGAGCGGGAATCCTGATGAGCACGCATTACGGAGCGAAGGACTATGATCTTCTGGAACGGCAGATCAGTACGTCGATGCTGGGAGGCCTGGGATTTTCGGCGGTGATTTCTGTTTTTCTGATCGTGTTTGCCCATCCGCTGCTGGAACTGCTTCAGGTTCCGGAGAATATTATCGGCGATGCCAAGGGATATCTGAGAATTATCTTTCTTGGATTGATCTTTACCTTTATCTACAATTTCTTTTCCAATACGCTGCGGGCGCTGGGAGACAGCAAGGTGCCCCTTTATTTTCTGATGATCAGCGCGCTGCTGAATGTGATCGGCGATCTGTTTTTCGTGGTGGTTCTTGGATGGGGTGTTTTGGGAAGCGCGGCTGCGACCGTGCTCAGCGAGATGCTGTGCTGCCTTTTCTGTCTGATCTATATCAGGAAAAAGGTTCCGTTGCTCTGCCTGGGTAAGAAGTGGAAGGTATTTGACGGTTCCATTCTCTGGAAGACATTCAATTATGGAATTACAAGCGCTCTGCAGCAGATGTGCGTTCAGCTTGGCAAAATCTGTGTGCAGACGGTGGTGAATGTGCAGGGTGTCGCGTTTATCGCTGCGTTCACCGCGATCAACCGGGTCGATGATTTTGCCATGACTCCCCAGCAGAATATCGCCCATGCGACGACGACTTTTATGGCGCAGAACAGAGGGGCGGGAAATATCCGGAGGATGAAGCAGGGATTTCTCTCATCGGTTCTTATTCAGCTGGTCTATACGTCCGTGGTGGCGGTGCTGGTGTTTTTCGGGGCGCGCCCGATCATGCAGCTGTTTGTCAGCGACGGGTCGGAGCAGGTGATCCAGCTAGGTGTTTCTTACCTTCGGCTGATCGCGCTGATGTATCTCATGCCGGCGGCGACCAATACGATCCAGGGGTTTTTCCGCGGGCTTGGAGATCTGAAAGTTACGCTGATCAGCACCATTTTGAATATGTCGGCACGCTTCTTTTCGGCATGGCTGATGATCCATATCCTGCACGGCGGGTTCGACCGGCTGGCGTGGGCGAATTTCTTCGGATGGGTGGCGATGCTGGCGCTTCAGATTCCGTTGATCATTATGCGATGGAGAAAAGAGCAGCAGACAGACTGAGAAAGGGAGTTTCGAATACGCTCCAGAAAGCAAAAAAAATAAGTTTTTCAGAAAGGGAAAATTCATGGATACATTATGGTATAAGGCGCCTGCTGACAATTGGAATAAAGCCCTCCCTGTAGGCAATGGCGTTATGGGAGCAATGTGTTTTGGCGGCACTGTGATAGACCGTTTTCAGCTCAACAACGACAGCATATGGTGGGGCGGCTTTCGTGACAGGATAAATCCTGATGCAAAAGAAAATATTCCTGTGATACAACGGCTGATCCGTGAGGGGAAAATACGTGCGGCGGAAGAGCTTGCCAACGAAACAGTTGCCGCTGTCCCCGATTATCAGAGCCATTACGAGCCTCTTGCGGATGTGTTTTTTATTCCCGAAAGCGAGGAACGGATATATTTTCTCGGGCTCCGCGATTACTGGAGCGAACAGCTTAACCGGGTTGAGACACTTCCGGATTACAAGCGTGAACTGGATATAGAAAAGGGCATACATACTGTAAGCTATACAAAGAACGGCATGCATTTTTGCCGCGAAAGTTTTCTTTCCTGCCCGGACAAGGTCATGGCGGTAAAATGTGAGGGCACACCTCTGCGTATTATCATGGAACGCGCCGTTTACTGTGAAAAAGTATATAAGCTGTCAGAAAATACTCTGTGCATGGAGGGGCAGGCGGGAGCAGACGGCGTGAAATACTGCCTTGTAATCCGCGCTGTAAGCGGAAATCCTTATATAAAGGGAAGAACGCTTCACTGCGACGGAAACGCAGAAATACTTATGACCTCGCAGACGAGTTTTTATTGTGACAACTATCTGGAAGAAGCTGTAAAAACGCTTGATCAGGCAGAAAAGCTGGGTTATGAAGAACTGAAAAAGCGGCATGCTGCGGATGTTTCGGAGCTTATGAACCGCTGTATCTTATCAATCGAATGTGAGGATAAAAGCGATCTTCCGACGGATGAAAGGCTTGAAAGAATAAAAAGCGGCGACGAGGATAATGGCCTTATCAATCTTGCCTTTGCTTACGGCAGATATTTGCTGATTGCTTCCAGTCGGGAGGGCAGTCTGCCCGCAAATTTACAGGGAATATGGAACGACAGTTTTACTCCCGTATGGGACAGCAAATATACCATAAACATTAACACTCAGATGAACTATTGGTGTGCGGAAAATACAGGTCTTTCCGAACTTCACAAACCATTGTTCGATCACATAAGGCGAATGGTTGACAACGGAAAACATGTCGCGGAAAAAATGTACGGTGCAAGAGGCTGGATGGCTCACCACAACACCGATCTGTGGGGAGACTGTGCGCCGCAGGATACCTGGCCGTCTTCGACCTACTGGCAAATGGGTGCTGCATGGCTTTGTCTCCATATTTTTGAACATTACCGTTATACGGGCGATAAAGAATTCCTTTCAGAGTATCTGCCCATCATTAAGGAAGCCGCACTTTTCTTTGAAGATACGTTGGTTGAAAATGATAAAGGCCAGCTTGTGGTATCTCCCACAACCTCCCCTGAAAATTCCTATCTTCTTTCAAACGGTGAACATGGAAATCTGTGTGAGGGTGCTTCGATGGACGCGCAGATTTTGTACGAACTGTTCCGCGGACTTATTGAAACGGGAATGCTTGAGGATGACGAAATCAAGCGTTACACGGCTATACTCGAAAAACTCCCCAAGCCTCAGATTGAAACGAACGGTACCATTCAGGAGTGGGCGGAGCCTTATGAAGAAATCGAAATTGGCCACCGCCACATTTCGCACCTGTTTGCGCTCTACCCGGGAAAACAGTTTTTTGATTGTGAAAACAGCGAAGAGCTGCTTGCGGCCGCAAGAAAAACGCTGGAACGCAGGCTGTCAAACGGCGGCGGTCACACAGGATGGTCAAGAGCCTGGATTATCAATATGTGGGCGAGGCTTGGTGATGGTGACAAATGCCATGAAAATATTGCCGCCCTGCTGAAAAGCTCAATGCTTCCTAATCTGTTCGATAATCATCCGCCGTTCCAGATCGATGGCAATTTCGGGCTTGTTTCCGGAATTGCAGAAATGCTTTTGCAGAGTCATAACGGTAAGGCAAAGCTTCTCCCTGCCCTGCCGAAAGCGTGGAAGAACGGCAGGATTACGGGGCTTCGTGCAAGGGGCGGAGAGATTTATGATATTGAGTGGCGTGATGGGGAATTATATCGCTGCACGAACAGATAAAAAAGGTTTCTTTTGCCTCCGTTGTGCAGACGCTGTGAGGCGGATACATTTTTTAGAAAATTAGTACTCACCTCTTGCCGTGCGGCGGGTGGTTTTGTTCTGTGGCGTCAGAGCCCGTAAAGCCTTATTTTACAAGGTTTTTGCGGGTTCTGTCTTTTTGCCTGGGGAGTGTCAAAAGGTGTAGTGGAAGGCAAGATAAATACAATATGAAATTTATAAAAGTAGGATAATGATATTAGAGGATGCAAAATATTGATAAATCGTATAAAATATAATATAGATTACTATTTTATAATCAATATCCTAAGGAATAAATATAATTGAAATAAAAAATTAAGGAGAGAGATAATGCAGGATGATCATGCAATAAAGGAACTTTTATATGCCAAAGAGGGAGAGCAGGTACAGTTCAAGGAAGCAAAAAGTCGATTTGATTCTTCCGAGGCAGCCCGCATTTGTTGCGCGCTGTCAAATTGCGGCGGCGGGAAACTTGTATTTGGAATATCGGATAAACGTCCCCGTCAGGTTGTAGGAAGCGCTGCTTTTGATCAACCGGAGCGTACAAGAAAAGGTTTGATTGACAAGCTCAAAGTCATGGTAGATTTTCAGTTATATGAATATAATGGAAAACGTGTTTTGGTGTTTGATGTGGCCTCGAGACCATTGGGGCTTCCTGTACAGGCAGATGGGGTTGCATGGTGGTATGAAGGTGACAGTCTTATTCCGATGCCGGAAGATGTGCGACGCAAAATTTATGAAGAAACAGGAGTGGATTTCTCGGGTACAGTCTGTGTTGACGCCAAATTCAGTGATATTGATGAAAACGCCGTTGAAGTATTCCGAAAAAAATGGATAGAAAAAAGTGGAAATACAAGATTAAAAGGTGTAGAGTCCGAACAACTACTTAGAGACTGCGAGGCGATTACCGAAGAAGGCATTACTTATGCGGCGCTGATCCTTTTTGGTAAACGTTCAGCTATCAGAAGATTTCTGCCACAGGCGGAGATAGTGTTTGAATATCGCTCATCTGATGCATCAGGTCCTGCAAGTCAACGAGAAGAATTTCAATCGGGATTCTTTTCCTGCTATGATCGGATTTGGGAACTTATCAACTTGCGGAATGATAAGCAGCATTACCAGGATGGCTTTTTTATTTATGACATTTCTACATTTAATGAGCGCATGGTGAGGGAAGCAATTTTGAATGCAGTATCACACCGGATGTATCAGATGAGTGGAAGTATTTTTATCCGTCAGTACCGTGATCGGCTAGTAGTGGAAAGCCCCGGAGGTTTTCCAAATGGAATCACAGTGGATAATATCTTAAACCGTCAGTCTCCTCGCAACAGACGTATAGCGGAGATATTGTCATTATGCGGCTTAGTGGAAAGATCCGGACAAGGTATGAATCTGATTTATGAAATCAGCATCATGGAAGCGAAAGACCTTCCAGATTTTACTGGTACAGATAACGACTTTGTAAGTTTGACTCTGAACGGATTGATCATAGATAAAAAGATGCTTTCCATAATTAAGAAAATAGGTGAAGAAAGACTTGAGTCGTTTTCAACATCTGATTTTTTAATCGTGAATGCCTTATATCATGAAAATCCTGTTCCGGAATCTTTGCGATCTCGTTTAAAACGACTGGCAGATATAGGTGTGGTAGAACATATTGGACGAAATAAATATGTGCTTGCACGGCAGCTGTATGCCGCGGTGGGAAAAATCGGTATACATACTCGAATTGTGGGATTAGATCGTGATACCAATAAAGAATTGATTTTGACACATATACAGAAGAATAAAAATAAAGGAACGCAGTTTAAAGAGTTACAGCAGGTTCTGCCAAGTCTGTCACGCGGAGAAATACAAGTCCTAATGCGTGAATTAAAAGAACAAGGAAAGATTTATGTTGAAGGAAAAGGAGCAGGTGCAAGATGGTTTGCTGAATGAAAGGTCTAATCTTCTAGCTATGCTTGGGAGCATGGAGTAAGCAGGAACGTGTAAGATAATAATAAAAAGCCTCCTATGCTAAAATGAGAATGGTGTCGTAAGCCAAACTCAAAAATTAGTATAGTATGTCAAAATTTATGAGGTACTTAAAAGGGAAGAGTACGTTAATGATATATGATAGACGTCCAGAATTGCAGAGCAAATGGGATGAAGCGTTCTGGGCCAGAGGATATTACGTTTCAACAATTGGTAATACCACAGAAGATGCAATAAAGAAATATATAAGAGAGCAGGCAGAAGAATCGAGGAAAGAAGATTCCAGTAGTACCGCTTTATAAGTGGAACAGTAACAATGCTTGCGATACCCGTCCTTTTGGGCGAGCACGTACCCGGCCTTTCTGAGGGCCAACCCAGACCACCACTTGAAATGGTGGTTGTGGCTTGAATTGCAACTAGTTGCAATTTAGTTGCAATTAATTGCAATCAATTACGCATTTTTAATTTACAGCATACAGATGAGAAGTTTAACAGGCTACTTTATGTGGTGATCTCTGTTACCTTTTGTTTGTTTCAATCTACAGTATATATTAAAGGTAAAAGTTTTATGAATGGAGGGGCTTTATGTGGCTAGATAATGCTTCAGATATTGATATATTGTTTTACGAACCATACGCAAGAATAATATCAGATATCGCAAAAAACAAAGAATATAATCCATTGACAATTGGTGTATTTGGATTATGGGGAGCAGGAAAATCAACTTTATTGACATTGATAAGCGAAAAACTCAAGGACGAGAAAAAAATCATTTGTATAACAATTAATGCATGGATGTTTGAGTCGTATGACGATGCCAAGACTGGAGTAGTCTCGGAAACTCAATAAACAATTGAGAAAATTTGAGACTGAGTCAGAAAAGGGGGATGCTTGAGCAATCAGGA
>PPYF01027190.1_pt1 | contig 46260 bp, 40 predicted proteins | sample 1559871 | NCBI WGS metagenome assembly PPYF01 (sample SAMN08240021, study PRJNA423297) | Human gut metagenome, whole genome shotgun sequencing project.
TGCTCCTTCACCTGCAAGAAAAAATCTGCTCCGAGACTGCGACCCATAATTTAACGTTGCTTTTTAAACAACTTCTTAATCTCAAAATTACGGAATTCCGTAATTGACCCACATCGGATTTCAACGTAATTTTGCATTGCTAATAAACTGCATAGAATTACGCTGTGATATGAACGAGAAACCAGACAAGCATAAAATGAGAATCGCCGTTGTCGATGACCATGCTTTAGTAAGGGAAGGACTGAATATGGTTCTCCTGAACAACGGTTTTGCATTAGTTGATCAATATAGTGAGGCGGCCGGTCTGGTTTCCAAACTTGACACAGGACAGTCTTATGATATATATATCATTGATCTGGAACTGACAGATCTCGATGGATTCGTCCTCATGGAAATGATTCGTGCCCGGGATTCCGCGGCCCGTATAATTGTCAGCACTGTCCACGATGAGATATGGACTCTTCGAAAACTTCTTGCCCGCGACGTCAACGCCATCATATATAAATCAGGAGGCGGAGATGAAATCATCACTGCAATCGATGAGATCATAAAAGGGAACTATTATTATTGCGACGCTGTGCACAAAGCACTCGAATCGGCTGTTGACAACTCAAGGCATCCCTCCGAACGCGAACTTGAGGTGCTTTATCAGATTGCACAAGGAAAGACTTCGCGCGAGATTGCCGCCTCAATGTTTGTTTCCGACAATACCATTGAAGCACACCGCAAGGCTCTTTTCTCAAAGCTCGGGGCAGTAAATGTCGCCGACCTCATTGTCAAGGCCATAAGCAAAGGCTATCTTAAGAACAACGGTATCGCCCGTTGATTCGCTTTCCATCCTCTATATTTGTATGGGATAAGGCCGGCTATAAAGTCGCTGAAGAAAAGTGATCTATTCATACATCTTGGCAAACAGATCCTCACTTGTCCACCCCGATGAATTTTCAGATTTTTCATTCAAACACTTAGCTGACCAAGCCCATTCCTGCAAATCTGTCAAGGAATTCTTACGACTCCGCATTTGTATTTGCTAATTCTTCCATCTGCTTACTCAACAAAATCATCATCATGTTAAAAAGAATCTTTTTACTGTTAATCCTGGTGACAACAGTCACATTCCCGGCATCAACTGTCAATAAAGTCTATAAAGCCTTGAGCGAGACCAAGCTTTGGGACAAGAATGAAGGTGGCAAGCGAGAAATCGCAATCATCGGAAAGGGAGATTCGGTCTATACCACAGCGGAAACTGAAAGATTCTTTCAAGAAAATGAAGGGGGACAGATTCATTATTTCCCGGTAGAATATAAAGGGAAAAAAGGTTTCGTATCTAAATCTCAAATATACCCCGTAAAAGCCAATGCCGAAGATACCCTTACCTACATGCAGACAAAGTATGTAAAAGAACGGGTGGCGCAGGAAAAATTTCTTGTGCCCGAAATGGAATGGGCAATGAATCTACCCGTAAGCCATATGGGATGGATTTATGTCGTGTTAGCCTCCCTGGTCTGTGCAGGATTGTCTGCATGCACGACTACTAAAAAACCTATGTTCTATCCCGGACTGGCGCTTACAGGGATTTTCCTTACATTCACATCAGGCGCAGAGATAATGTATCTTCTCTGTTTCCATGACCATGTACTATGGTTTGTACAGCCGTCGGTTGTTGGCGGGTGGGGCCATGTGATTTTAAACTTTATACTTCTTTCAATGGTGTTTGCCGCCCAGGGTGGACTTTTCTATTTTATGTGGAAACAAAGTTTCAACAGCTTCCTTGACATAGAGGGGGAAGTCAGGAAAGATCACGATGATGAGGATGAAGAAGAAGATGATGATAAGGCACCTTCATGGTTGGGGAAACTTGCTTTCTGGCCATTTGGCCTCGGCCTTGTATTGATGATACTTATCTGGGTAGATTATTTTCAGGAAGGGACTATGTCGGCCGACGTTTATATATGGGCTTTCGCCACTCTGGCATTATGCGCCCTGTGCGGCATGGGTTATCAATTATCAAAGAAACGGTTTCTTCAAGGACTCGTTTATCCGGTTCTTTACATCACCTCCGGGATAGGATTGGCCTGCGGAGTAATGATATTAGGCATGTTGATGCTGCTCGTCATTATCGTCGGAGCCATATTCTTAGCCATAGTTCTCATGGCATTGTCGGCTGGCGCCGGGGCATTGTTCGGTCGCGAACGTGTGACGGGTTACACTGATGACGGACGTAAAGTGACAGGAACAAAAGATGTGTATGGCAATGTCAAAGGAGATGACGGAAATACTTATACCATAAAATAAGACCATGACAAGAATACAGAATAAATCTAACATTCAGAAAGCTCAATATCGCAACCGGCAGATATGGAAACCGCGGTCTGCATATAACGACGATATCGTTCAAGAATGTCCTTATTGCAATGGATATATAGAATCGACTTATGTCATTTGTCCTCATTGCGGACGATCGCTTACTCCCGGCAAATGTTCGTTTTGCGGCGCGATAATGAAAGAAAATGCCAGGTTCTGTTCTAAATGCGGCCAATCTCGCGAAGGCATTATCTGTCCGCAATGCCACACCCTTAACTCACGTAACTTTTGCAGGAAATGCAATTCACCTCTGACACCCCGCGCATTGCAGGCTTACGCTGAGGCGAAATCCGACCCTGCGTTCATCGCACTGCAGACAAAAGCTCAGGAACTTGCTGATCTCCATGCAAGGATCAGTGAGCTCAGCAAAGAATCTATGGGAAATACAGACATTCATGAGTTATCTGATTCAGACAAGGCTCTTTTGGATGAATACAATGCTCTTCTTGGTTCGCTCGGGGCTCCTCTCACCCCATCCGCACACAAGCTGGAAGAGATACCGGATCAGTGGGAAAAGATACCGGATCGTCAGAGTTACGAAGACAGGGTTGTGTCGCTGGATGAAATTATGAAAGCCTACCGTGAAAAAGCCGCCGAGATGGATATGGCTCTCTCCTCATTGGCTCCCCCTCCGGAATACACTCCCGAGCAACAGCGCGATTATTATTGCGCCCGCAAAATCGCGAGGATTAAGACCGAATATGATATGTCGGGGTATTCACCAACCTCATGGATATGCAATTATTGCGGGGCCACCCACAACAGTCCTGCTGAATGTGCCGAACCGCAATTGGGCGGGAAATGGATATATACATCTCCGGAGCAATACATCCAGAGTGGGAGCGCCATCATTAAATCTCAATCTTTAAATATTGATTAAAAAAACATCATATGGCTGATAACAACAAGACCACAGGAGTCCGTCGGATTCCGCGAGGCAATACCGGAACAGACGTCCACGCGACAGGCAAAGCCGTTCGCGGTGTCGATGCACATGCGACAGGCAAAGCCGTTCGCGATAATAATGTCCATGCCACTGGCAAAGCCGACAGAGGCAATGCCCGACTACAACCATACGAACAACGCGGACACGTTTCAATCAATGACAGTGCCCGGGCCTCCGGTCATTATGAATGGCCTGAAGAGTTTGAGCTGGGAGGCGTAAAATATAAAAACGATGGAATCCTTTCTGATTCCAGTGGAGAAGCCATTGTCTTCACCGTCAGTCGGGCAAACAAAAAATTTGCACTGAAACTATACTACTACGACCCCGGACATCGTCCGAACCACGCTATCCTTGACAAGATAAAGGAACTCAGTGGAAGCGGTCTGCTCGTCAATATCATAGACCATGGTGAATGGAGCAATCCCAATGGCGAAAAAAACGACTACGAACTCATGGACTTCTGTGAGGGAGGGTCTTTGGAAAACGTAAATCTTGCCCACGACGAGAAGAAGATGGCCGAAGTCGCTGTAAAGATGGGGGCGGCCATAGATTTCCTCTCAAAACACGGCATCATCCACCGAGACATCAAGCCAGCGAACTTCTTCTATGCGGACAAGGCCAGGACACAGATTGTGCTCGCCGACTTTGGCATATCGGCAGAATGCGCTCAGGGATCGACTACGCCTATTGACGAGATGCGCTCGCCGGTCTACGCCTCTCCCGAATTCTATTCTAATGTTCCTGGCGAACCGGCCGAGGTTGGCGTGGAGAGTGACTATTTCTCTTTAGGCATGTCATTGCTCTGCCTGTGGATGGGGAAAGCAAAGCTTTCTGCCAACGAGAATGCCCTGCGTAAGGCAAAACTCAATGAAACTCTCACAATTCCAGGCGACATGTCGGAACATCTGCAGTCGCTTGTGAGGGCCCTTACCCGACTGAAAGTTTCCGACCGGGCCAATTTCAACGATATCAAACGCTGGGCACAGGGTGAGAATCTCGGAGCCGTTAACGCTGCATCCGCAAATTCTGATTTTCATGTTGTCTACAATTCTTCAAAGAAGCAGATTGCCGCCTCTCCTGCGGAACTGGCCCATTATCTTTTGGAAGATAAGGTTCTGGGTAAAAAATATATCTATTCAGGCCGAGTGACACGATGGCTTGAGGAGACCGGACGCAATGAAATTGCCGTGAATGTCGAGGAGATAGCCGAAAAGATCTACCCGTCAAATCAGGAAGCCGGCCTGATGACTGTTGCATATATGCTCGATCCTTCTCTCGACTATGTTGATCCGATGGGCGACCATCATACCGATCCGAAGGAAATCAGTCTGAAGATTCTGGAATATCATTCCGAAATGTCGCGGGAGGTGATTGATCCGGATTCCAACCTTATGATATATCTGCACGCTCTTAAGATGGATAAGACTGTCAAGGCTGTCAGAGAATATGTCGACTCTGAAGCTTTCGATACCGGCGAAGAACTTGTCAACGGTTTCGTAGCATGTTTCTATCTTGCCGTGATGCTTAATCCGGACCTGGGCTTCCCTGTCATGACAAAAGACGAGTTGACGAGCGTGGAGACAGTGCGCGACCTTATAGACGAATATCATAAGCTCGATGACCTCGGCTTTGTCAACATGGCGTTGCTGCAAAGTCAGGCCCTCGTTGTCTGGCTCTCATCACGCAATCCGGCTCTCGCCGGCAAAATCCGCATGCTTCACGACAACGTATCAAACGATGTGGAATCAATCTATTATAATTCCACTTCCCCCTATCGCATAGCTTACGAACTTGACCCTGAAGCGGATTTCACTTTCAATACCGATTCCTCCTCCGATGACAGATATTACACCGTCCCGCAAATGGGCACTCTCCTCAATAACCAGCTCAATGACATGGTTCTTGGCAAACGACAGGGACTTGATGTCTTCCCTCTCTTCGAACAAATGGATGAAGGACGCATGGGCGACTATCTGCGGGCACGCGGTCCGGAGTATGCCAAATTCCTCCAGTGGAACCGCTACTGCATGGATACGGAAGACGACGAGAACAATCAGAAAGCGGGTCCCTATGATGAGGTCATCGGTGCTTACAAATCAGTGACGGGCTTTCTCGGGCATGCCCCGACATATCCCCTGGCAGGAAAATCGATCTCTTCACCCGACGAACTTGAGGCATTTGATAAGGAGACGATAGCTCATGAAATGAACCATAACATACGCGAACGTGTGCTTGGGTCAAACGGCCGGCCCTCCCCCTGGCTCGACGCATGGCTTACGGTCTTCTTTCAGGAAAACCCGAGACTCGATCTGTCCAGGAAGTTCACCTACGAGAAAAAAACAGCGGAATACGTAGAATTCATAGCCAAAATAGATCCGGAGAACTTCTACTGTAAGAGATACAGGAAAGCTATAGGCAAAGTCGACAAAGCAGCCAAGAAGCTGAAAAAAAGTGAGGCATCGATAAAGCGGCGCCGTAAGTTTTATCTGATAGCCGGCGGCGTTCCTACGCTGATAATGCTGATTCTTTCATGGTTCTTGGACGCCCCGGCCGCCAATCCGATATCCGGCCACTTATTCGCGACATACGGAATCTGTACGATAGCACTTTTGATCGGCCTTTCCATCCTTACTGATTTCGGGGCTGCCATCATACCATCACTTATCTGTGGCCTTATCTCCACAGGATTCATATGGGCCGGATTCCAATGGTTTCCGGGGGTGCTTTATTTCATTGCCGGAGCAATCTTGATTGTCGGAGCGGTTACGGCCATCGGAGCCCTTTGGGAACGTAAGGAAGTAGATACCGGTGGCAAGAACATCACAGGCTCTGAATTTGAATACAGACAACTCGATGCCCTCTATTACGCATATCATCAGACAGAGGATAATCTTTCCAACGCAGTCACAATGCTTTCAGAGATGCAGACAAACGAAGACGACGTGACCAGAGAAAACATTTCTTTTGCAGGGGGAATCTGGATGTCGCTCGCATGGATGTTCTTCATCATCTGGTTTTTCGCTACGCCTGGATTAAGCGGAAGAAACTGTTGGGCTCCTGATGCCGCGACTGTAGAGGCCCGTCAGGCACAGAAGGGCAAATGGGCAGTCGGATCCTGGGAAGTCAGGTATGCTTCAGGGACAACACGGATTGTATGCAATATCGATAGCGTCGAGCACGGTAAAAATATTTATGGCACTATGATAATCGCTGGCGGGAAACCGGTGGAGGCCCGGGGACGCGTATACACGAAAAATGACACGATTCCTGAAAGTTTCATATTCTATCCTGCCGAGTCTGAAGGCAGGAAGCAAGTTGTGGAGGTTGAATATTCTCCGAATGAGTATATATATGAAAACGGCGCCGGTTCCCATATCAAGATTTTCAAGGGTTATTATACCGACAGGAAAGGTATACGGCATGAAATAACTGTCACACGAATGCCTGACTCAGCCAAGGGATTTGTAACAAATCCTCCATCGACAAAGCCTTCTTCAAGGGCGGCCGGAAGAAAATCATCTGAAAAGGTTGACAAAAAGCAAGCTTCCGACGACAATGATATTCCTGACAGTAGTGTGGAGAAAGTAGAATCGAATTCTTCGGGAAACATTCTCGGGGAGGATACAATGCACTGATATTTGCCTATGAAATGCACTGAATGTGGAAAAGAAAACCGCGAGATAGCAAGATATTGCCGTTATTGCGGGGAAGAGTTCAAGATTGAGCAGGGAAATGCCGGATGTCCTGATGTTTTCGATGATGAGGATGATGAGCTCTCCATATTGGTAGGCCTTGAGCAACAGAAAAAACTGCTCCGTGAGCATGTCGTGACCCTGAAGGAGATCGTAGACCAAAGGGGCATCTCTGCTTTGGGTTCGATCAATTCGAATATACTCATCACCGGAAATTCGGGATCCGGCAAGACCGTGCTCACAGGTCAGATCATGGAGCTGATGGTAGCCTCCGGACTATTTGACGACGAAGACTGGGAGCCCTATGATTCTTTATCGATCGACAATCTTGATCTTGACAAAGAACCGCTCAAAGCCATTGATCTGGAAGATGCTCATAAATTTCTTCCGGAAAGGAAAGATGCTGATCTGACAGGCACTCCGTTGGAATATCTCACTGTCAGGTCAAGATTGCAGCTGGCTGTCGGCAAGAATCCTCTCATACTGATTGTCAACGGCAATCAAGAGTTGAGAGAATATATAGAAAAACGTCCGGAACTGAATTCTCTGTTCGCTCTGAAGATATCTCTTCCAGATTATACCCCTACTGAAGTGGCTGCAATATGTGGTCAGATCCTCAAGGAAAAATATAGCTTGTCAATCACCCGGGAAGCCCGCGATAAACTATGCCGCGTCTTCAACTACGAACGGCGCAACTCGGAGTGTTTCGGGAATGCCCATCTTGCAGACTCCAAGGCTTCTGAATTGATGATGGCTGCCACCAGACGCAACAAAGGTAAGAAAGTCACACTGGTAACTGAAGACGATGTGACAGGAAAAGAGTTTGTGCCTAAGACCATAGAGGAGGTGATGGCAGAATTCGACAAATATGTAGGTATCGACGAGATTAAGAAGACAATGCTCTCCATTGTAAATTCCATCAGATCGTTTGAGAGACTTCATCCCGGCGAGACTTATATACTTAAAGACCATTATATCTTCATCGGAAATCCCGGAACAGGCAAGACCACCATAGCCCGGGTCTTTGCGGATGCTCTCAGCGCGATGGGTGTTTTACCATCAGGACAACTTGTCGAGGTCTCACCCGGCGATCTCAAAGGGCAGTATCAGGGTCATACCGCGCCAAAAGTGGATGCCGCGTTCGACCGTGCCATGGGCGGAGTGCTCTTCATCGACGAAGCATACGGTGTGTGGAACGGAGAGAACGATGACTTCGGCACGGAAGCAGTCACGGCCCTTATAAAAAATGCTGAAGACCGTAGGGGAAAAATGATAGCCATTCTTGCAGGTTATGAAAAAGAGATGGGGGTTTTCTCAACAGCCAATCCAGGCATTGCTTCCAGGTTCAATGTGAATATAAAATTCCGCGACTACAAAGGGCCTGAGCTTACAGAGATAGCCAGACGGATGATAAAGGCCCAGGGATACACCCTTGATAATTCGGCAGAACTCGGCATCGGTAAATTCTTTGATAAGATGGAGCTTGCCAAGCAGAAGGATTTTGCCAACGCACGAGATGTACGCAATGCCGTCGACAAAGCGATAAAGACCCAGAACACACGCATTCAGAAGGAATCTTCCAAGCCGGGATTTGATGCTTCAAAAGAGTTTGTTCTCACAATGAACGACATCTCCGGCTCTTCCGAAAAACCGCCCTTGAGTGTTGACGAAGTCCTGGCTCAGCTCGATGACCTTATCGGGATGGATGATATCAAACAGGAAATCAGAAAGCTCGCCAACGTCGCTATGGTCAATCGCATGCGCATGGAGCGCGGACTTGGAAGCGCCGCCCTCCAGCCTGTGAATATCATACTTACCGGAAATCCCGGCACTGGCAAGACAACCATTGCCAAACGCCTGGGAGAGGTTCTGCACGCCGCAGGTGTCCTCCCCTCAGACAAAGTGGTCGAACGTGAGGCCAAGACAATCCTGTCCGGATATATCAATGAATCAGGACGCAATATGGAGAAGGCTGTTGATGAAGCCATGGGCGGCGTTCTCTTCATTGATGAGGCATATAATCTTTTGCCAGTGCCTGGCTCGATGAATAATACAGGGAATGAGGCTCTCGACGCGCTTATGACTCGTATGGAGAACGACAAAGGTAAGTTTGTGGTTGTAATCGCAGGATACAAAGATAGAATGGAAGAACTGACGCGTCGTGGAAATCCCGGTTTGATAAGCCGCTTCAACAAGCGTTTTCATATCGATGATTATTCGGCGGAAGAGCTCATTCGCATTTTTAAGTTCAATCTTGAAAAACGGAATTTCAAGATTACCGGCGAAGCGGAGGCAGAATTGCGGAAGACCGTGAAGCACATGGTCGACAATAAAGGTCTTCATTTCGGCAATGCTCGCGAAGTTGTGAATTTGCTTAATGAGGCCATGGAACTGCAGGGCAACAGAATTGCTTCCGATATCAGCGTTTTTGATACAAACCCGGATGCGCTCACCATTATCGAGGCTGAGGACATCCCAAAGAAATGACAGCTATGAAAATGATAGAATGCCCCGATTGTGGAGATTTGATACCCGATGACAGCCATTTCTGTGACCAGTGTGGCGCTGAAATTCTGGTATGCGTCAACTGCGGGGCCTTGGGTTCGGATGACTTCTGCGAGAAGTGCGGTAAACCGATGGTGGCACGCAAGGATTATTCTGCCAAAACATCGAAAGGAGATGTGGGCGGGGATGACGGTGGCACGACTGTCGGGAGCCCCCGTCAGAAAAAAATCTGTCTCAAGGCCCGCGACGGCGGTTTTATGCTGACGCCTCAAGACGGTGCCATAATAGGGCGGAAGGATAGCCCCTATGCTGACGACTTGAAAGAGCTTGTGAATATCTCGCGCCTCCACGGCAAGTTCTTGCGTCAGGGGAGGGATTGGGCCTTAGTGGATTTAGGAAGCACCAATGGCTCGCTGATCAATGATGTAATGCTTGCGGCCAACGTGCCTATGAAGTTCAAGGCCGGAGATGTGATAGACTTAGGCACATATCTTTTTGATGTCATCGAACGATGAAAATAATCAACCTCAAATACTCAGCTTTGTCCGACGTAGGCTGTGTTCGATCTGACAATGAAGACATGGCCTACGTCGCAGGGCGTCTTATCCGCGATTCCGGATGCTCCGGAGATTTAAAGTATGATTCGACAGATACAATTGCGTTCGCGGTCGCCGACGGCATGGGTGGCTGCGAAGGTGGAGAGGTCGCATCTGAGATCGTATGCCGGTCGTTCGCATCGTTTGTCAAGACAGGCCTCCCGGGAAAAGACACAGACGCTATAACCGCCTTGAAAGAATGGGCCATAGCTGCAAACAGACTCATACTCGACACTGCCGGACTACGCCCGGATCTTGCCGAAATGGCAACGACTTTCACAGGACTGCTTTTCGCTCATGGTCATTTGTGGCTTATAAATATTGGCGACAGCAGATGCTACCGTATACGCGGAGGGATATTGAAACAGTTATCAGTCGACCACTCAGAGAGGGAAAGGACGAAAAATTCCGCTATCCCTTCAAATCTGATATATAATTATATGGGTAATACACCTTCAGAATTCACCTCTGACGTATCTGAGCTGTATTGCCTGGAGGGTGATTCTTACCTGCTCTGTTCAGATGGTCTCAGCGATCTTGTGCCTGACGATATCATTGAATCAAATTCTGATGATATTCAGACACTTGTTGACCTCGCAAAGGCTGCCGGGGGCCGGGATAACATAACCGCCATAATCATAAACCTATGACATCTATTGAACTTAAAACACTCCTTGGGAAGATTAATTCTGAGGAAAGCAAGGATATGGATGAAAAAATCAACTTGATGTTATCTCTGAGAGGACAATATGCCGGGGAAGAGGAACATGCCCGTCTTGTAAAAGATGCCGACGTGTTTTCCACTCTTATAAAGATTGTGGAAGATGACAATGAGCCGCATATTCATGATCACATACTTCTAAAGTTGTATGTATTGCTTGCCGAGACATATGTTGAACTGGAAGATTACCGGAGACTCAAGGAAATTGCCCATGGCGTGTTGGGCCTGATTCGCCATGAGGTCACACCCTGGGAGGCGATGGAAGACACGATGCCGAGGATTATTGGTGCTGTAGGAGAATCTGTTTTCAACCATGCGCTATATGAACTGCTTCTCCGATATGTACGTGCTGCGTTTGTGAGCGGCAGATTGGATACAGTATCTACAGGAAGAATAAGGAGATTGCTGAAACTTCGTGTGCTGCTTAATGAAGGTGAATGGCCATATTCTCTTTTCAATAAAGACTTGCAGGATGCGATTTCAAAGTTGCTGACATCCGGGGAATTGTTGAAAATAATACTCAATCCTCAGATCGGGCATTTGAGGAAGGACCCCGTTGAATACACTTGGGAATGGGAAAACATATATTACGATGTCGAAGACAAGCTCAATGAGCGGTTTGCAAATGCACCTCGGCAGATGGGGTTCTGCTTCCTGTTCTGGCGTGCGAAACAGGAAGTGCTTGAGAAAGAGTACGGCATTTTATGGCGTTCGCCGTCGCTGATGAATCCACATGTAATTTTTGATTAGGAATGAATCTGTCTGATAAATTTTATGAAATAATAGCCGGCAATGAAGAAGACGCAGGCGTCCGGAAGGCAGCCGCCGATCTTGTGTCAGCCGCCCCGGAAGGCCCCGAACGTGACGGGCTTTTGGGTTTGCTGTTGCATGAAGGGATCGGCGTGCCTGTTGACCTTGACAAGAGTTTTGACCATGCCGAAAAAGCGGCCAAGGGGGGAGACGCACTCGGGTATTTTCTTCTCGGCTTTATGTGCGAGAATGCTGAGACTCCCGATCAGGCTGAGGGTGGGCCTCGTCAAAAATACGATCACTATGATGCCGAGCGATTTTATGAGAAATGCTCAAAAATAGATAGCCGCTGGAAAGATCCTGCCATTCTATGGCTTGGAGAGTATTATATGAATATGGCCAGAGGTGGTGATCCGGAAATTGGAGTGGAATACTATGAGTCTATCGCTGAGGAAAACTCTGATGCCGCCGGGCGCCTGAGCGACTACTTCTGGGATCTGATAATGCCCGGATACATCGAAGACAAGGAATGGGCGGAAAAGCTATTCAAATGGACTTCTGTAGCCGCGGAACTTAAACCGGAGGAGTATTCCTATCGCATGGGGTGTATCTATGCCGAAGGCATCGGTTGCGTTAAGAATACTGACAAAGCCATAGATTATTTCAGAAAGGCTTATGATTATGACGACTTGCGGGGAGAAGAAGCCATCGCGAATCTTTTGGAAGATCAGCGGCGCCAGAAGGCTTTGTAGAAGAGCACCATGACGGTGAATATCTCCAGACGTCCGATAAGCATCTCCGCCGACATGAACCATTTCAACGGTGATGGAAGGCCTCCGAATCCCGAGCCGGTGGCGCCGAGTCCGAGTCCGTTGTTACCCATACCGGAGGCTGAGGCGAAAAACGAATCTGTCACGCTGTAACCGTAGAACGACATCAGCAATGTCCCGGCACCGGTCAGAAGTAGATATATGGAGATAAACGCCATCACCCGTATGACACCCCTCTCCCCCAATACTTTCCCGCCAACCTCCACACTTTTCATATGCCGTGGGAAAAGCGTATACACCACTTCATTGCGCAGATTCTTGAAAAGCGCGGATATGCGGTCTATCTTTATTCCTCCGGTGGTCGATCCGGCACAGGCGCCGCATAGCATCAGCAGGATAGTGACACACACCGCGGCGCCCCCCCATGCACCGTAGTCGGAATAGGCGAATCCTGTCGAGGTTATGGACGATGCCACATGAAAAAGTGGCGCGACAACAAGCGAGTCAAAGCCTCTCTCCCCCTTGGCGGCAAGAATGCCTGCGGTCACGGCCCAGGCTATGAAGACAATCGCCAGATAAGACCGGAGCACATCGTTTTTCCATACTTCCCGGAAATGCCGTTGCGACAGATTATAGAGCAAAAGGAAATTGATGCCTCCGAGTAGCATGAAAACCGTCACGACTGAAGCTATATACGGGCTTCCCCATGCCGCGATGCTTGCATTGCGGGTGGAGAAACCTCCGGTCGACAATGTAGTCATGGCCTGGCACAGACTGTCGAAGAGGTTCATGCCGCCGGCAAGCAGGAAAATCACCATCACCGCTGTCAGGACGCTGTATACAAGCCATAGCGAAGCCGCGGTGCGCCGTATCTGCGGATGAAGTTTGTCATGGGATATGCCTGTCATCTCAGCATTGAATAGGGCGATACCGCCGCTGTCGTTCAACGCCGGGAGAAGCGCTATGAGAAACAGCACGATACCCAATCCCCCCAGCCATTGTATCATGGCGCGCCATAGCAGGATACCGCGCCCGAGAGCCTCGACATCGCTGAATATGGAGGCTCCCGTTGTGGTGAATCCGGACATCGTCTCGAAAAAGGCATCGGTCAGACCGACGGGATGCGTGCAAAGCATGAAGGGCAACATGCCGAAAAGAGAGAACACGATCCATATGAAAGATATGAGAAGATAGCCTTCCCGACGGTTGAGGCGTACATGTTCACCACGGTTACCCGCCACGGCGACGCCCCCTGTAGCCCCCGCCACAAGCGCCGCGATGGCAAATGCCTTCCAGTCAGGCTCGCCCCCGAAGAGCGACACAGCCAAAGGCACAACCATAAGGCCGCTCTCAAGCAATATCAGCCAGCCGGCTATCTTCAGAAGGCTACGGTAGCGTATGTTGTATTGATCCTTCATGACATGATGTTTTCGTTATAAAGACCCGTGATTTGTTCACGACCTGAAGAGCTTCTCCACTTTCTTAAGGCTCCCCCTCATGCAGAACACCACTACATTGTCGCCCGGCAAGATATGTGTGTCGCCGTCTACAAGCATCCCGCGTCCGTCGCGGATCAGGCCGGCAATGGTCATGTCTGACGACAGTTTAAGGTCGCGCACCGCACTGCGAGTGATGTGAGCCGAATCGCATGCCACGATCTCTGCCACTTCCGAATCTTCAAAAGCAAGGCAACGCGGAGAGTCGAGATAGCTGTCAAGAAGCAGCTGGTAGATGCGGCTCGACGTCAGTAGCTTCTTGTTGATGACGGTGTCGATGTCGAGCGAGCGAGCCTCATCGAAATACTGTATATCCTCTATCTGGGCCACAGTCTTGACTGCTCCGAGATGTTTCGCCACCATCGCGCTGACGATATTCGCCTCAGAGAGGTCCATGACGGCCACAAAGGCGCAGCTGTCGCGTATCCCCTCCTCGCGCAGCACGTCGATATCGCGTGGATCGGCATTGACAACCGTTATTCCGGGATTGCGCTCGAGTATGCGCCGGCAACGCTCCCGGTCTGTATCGATGACCTTCACAGAGTATTTGTCCATGAGGAGCGGACACAAGGTGTCGGTGATCTTTCCCGACCCAGCTATCATCACAGTCTTCACCTTGTGAGTCTCCTTGCCGCATAATCGCGCCAGCTCCGCCTCCTCCCCGGGCAGCGACGTGAAACACACCATGTCATTACGTTCGAAACTATGACTACCTCTCGGTATTATAGCTTCGCCGTTACGCTTTATAAGCGATGCATGATATTTTTTCGTCATCCCTCCGAAGCGTGCGAGAGTCATACCCTCTATAGGCGCACCTTCACGCACACGCAGCACACATATCTCAAGCTGCCCTCCGGAAAGGGTATAGTGCGAATCTGTCCATTTATTGTCGATCGCCGACACCGTCTCCTTAGCTGCCAGATACTCCGGATATACCATCTTGTCGATGCCGAGGGTGCGGAAATGAGCCTCCGCTGCTGGTTCAAGAAGATCAGGATTGTCGATCCTGGCAAGAGTCGTGGCGGCTCCCAGCCACTTGGCGATCTCGGCGGAAACTATGTTGTGGTTTTCAAATGGAGTGACGGCTATGAACAGGTCGCACTCCTGACTTCCGGCACGCTTCTGATCAGATACCGATATGGCCTTACCGATGGTGGTAAAGACATTGTAGTTGGCATCCAGTTCGGAAAGTATCCCGGCATCCGTGCCCATCACCACTACCTCCTGGTCTTCCCGGCTGAGCATCTTCGCGAGATGAATGGCTGTGTCGCCATTCCCGGCTATCATTATCTTCACGACTACAAGATTTGATTCAATAAAATTCTACTTCCTCTATCATAACACAACTATTACCCCAATATTGTTCATATGCTCTTTCTTGCCCGTTTCATCTTTATTTTGTAATTTTGCACCATAATATAATTCAGCATATTTATAGCCCATGAGCGAATTAGCCACCAAATACAACCCCTCGGAGGTTGAAGACAAATGGTATGCATACTGGATGGAGCACGGACTGTTCCATTCCGAACCCGACAACCGCGAACCTTTCTGCATCGTGATCCCCCCGCCCAACGTCACCGGAGTGCTACATATGGGACACATGCTCAACAACACCATCCAGGACATTCTCGTGCGCCGCGCCAGAATGATGGGTAAGAACGCCCTATGGGTGCCGGGCACAGACCACGCCGCCATCTCGACCGAGGCGAAAGTCGTGGCTAAACTCGCTCAGGACGGCATAAAGAAGACCGATCTCTCTCGCGAGGAATTCCTCAGCCACGCCTGGGACTGGACACACAAGTACGGAGGCATTATCCTCCAGCAGCTCCGCAAGCTCGGAGCGTCGTGCGACTGGGAACGCACCGCGTTCACGATGGACGAGATCCGCTCTAAGAGCGTGATGCACGTGTTCTGCGACCTTTACGAACGTGGCCTCATCTATCGCGGTGTGCGAATGGTCAACTGGGATCCCAAGGCCCTCACAGCCCTCTCCGATGAGGAGGTGATCTACAAGGAGGAACAGAGCCACCTGTTCCATCTGAAATATATGGTTGAGGGTGAGGAAGGGAAATATATCGTGGTGGCCACGACTCGCCCGGAGACAATTCTCGGAGACACCGCCGTCTGCGTCAATCCTAACGACGAACGCTATACCTGGCTCAAGGGGAAACGGGTCATCGTCCCGCTCGTAGGCCGCTCCGTTCCCATCATCATGGATGAATATGTGGAGATGGACTTCGGCACCGGATGTCTGAAAGTCACTCCGGCCCACGACGTCAACGACTATATGCTCGGCGACAAATACGGCCTCGAGACCATCGACATCTTCAACGACAACGGCACCATCTCCGAGAAAGGGGGAATGTATGTCGGCATGGACCGCTTCGATGTGCGCAAGCAGATCATGAAGGATCTCGCCGACGCCGGCCTCGTGGAGAAAGTGGAGGATTACGTCAACAAGGTAGGCCACTCGGAGCGTACAGACGCAGTAATTGAGCCCAAGCTCTCAATGCAGTGGTTCGTGAAGATGAAAGACCTCGCACTCCCCGCGCTTGAGGCGGTTGAGACAGACTATATCAAGTTCGTACCCGCGAAATACAAGAATACCTACCGCTACTGGATGACCAATATCAAGGACTGGTGTATCTCGCGCCAGCTCTGGTGGGGACACCAGATACCGGCATGGTATCTTCCGGAGGGTGGCTACGTGGTGGCCGAAGATGAGGAGAAGGCGCTTGTCAAGGCGATCGAGAAGACCGGGAATCCTGAACTGACTCTCTCCGACCTCTCCCGCGACCCTGATTGCCTCGACACCTGGTTCTCATCATGGCTCTGGCCTATCTCCCTCTTCAACGGCATCCTTGATCCCGACAACAAAGAATTCAAATATTATTATCCCACAACCGATCTTGTCACCGGGCCCGACATCATATTCTTCTGGGTGGCCCGCATGATCATTGCCGGATATGCTTTCGCTGGCGACAAACCCTTCAGCAACGTCTACTTTACAGGCATCGTGCGCGACAAGATCGGACGCAAGATGTCGAAGTCGCTCGGCAACTCCCCCGACCCTCTCGAGCTTATCGACAAGTTCGGAGCCGACGGAGTGCGCATGGGCATCATGCTCGCCGCCCCCGCAGGCCACGACATAATGTATGACGACTCCCTCTGCGAACAGGGACGCAATTTCTGCAACAAGATCTGGAATGCATTCCGCCTCGTGAAAGGTTGGGAAGTGGATGCTGAAAAACCGCAGCCCGAGGCTTCGAAGAGAGGCATCGAGTGGTTTGAGGCCGAGATGAGACGCACTCTCATCGAAGTTGACGACCTGATGGGCAAGTTCCGTATCTCAGAAGCCCTCATGGCTGTCTACAAGCTTTTCTGGGATGAGTTCTCCTCATGGTATCTTGAGGTTGTGAAGCCGGCTTACGGCACTCCCATGGATAAGGCCACCTATGAGTCGACCCTCGCATTCTTCGATACTCTCCTGCGTCTGCTCCACCCCTTCATGCCGTTCATCACCGAGGAACTCTGGCAACATCTCTACGACCGCAAGGATGGCGAGAGCATCATGACCGCCCGGCTCCCCGTGGCAGATGGATTCGACGGGAAAGTGATCGACGCTTTCGACCATCTGAAGGAGGTCATAGCCGGCATCCGCACGGTGCGTAAGCAGAAACAGATACCGCAGCGCGACGCGCTCGAGCTCCTCGTGAAAGGACCGCACAATGAGTATCTCGACAGCATTCTTGAGAAGATGGGCAACCTCTCGGCCATAAAGGAGGTCAGTGAGAAACCTGCCGCCGCATCCTCATTCATAGTCGCTGCTACTGAATACAGCATACCCCTCGCCGACAACATCAATGTGGAGGAGGAGCTCAAGAAACTCTCGGCCGATCTCGAGTATAATGAAAGTTTCCTTGCCTCCGTGCGCAAGAAACTCTCCAATGAGCGATTCGTGGCGAACGCCCCTGAGAAAGTTGTGGCCATCGAACGCAAGAAAGAAAGCGACACCCTTGAGAAGATAGCTGCCATCAAGGCTGCCATCAAAGCCCTCAGCTAATCAGCCCAGGTGCAGATAGATATCATGATATCCGGAGATGCCTGACAAATATGGAGCATCTCCGGATATTGTTTTCAGCAACTTCTAATAATCAATACATATGAGAACAATCTTCAGACATCTTGCTGTTGCCGCGGCCATCTTGGCCACCGGCTCCGCAGTCAGGGCGCAGGTACCCGAAACCTCTCCCGGAGGCTTCGGCGGCGTGCAGATCAAAAACTCTGTCGAGACATCACAGCAATGGAAAGACATCAACTATGCGGACGACGACAAGGCCTACCACACATGCGACATATATCTTCCGAAAGAGAAGAAGGATTACTATCCTGTGGTTGTCCACATCTATGGCAGCGCATGGTTCAGCAACAGCAGTAAGGGCATGGCCGATATCGGTACGATAGTGAAAGCGCTCCTCGATGCCGGATACGCCGTGGTCTGTCCCAACCATCGTTCGAGCGGCGATGCCAAGTGGCCGGCGCAGATCCATGATATAAAGGCCGTCATACGGTTCATTCGCGGGGAGGCACCTAAATATAAATTCGATCCATCATTCGTAGCCGTCTCCGGATTCTCATCGGGGGGACATCTCTCATCTATCACGGCTGCGACAAGCGGCACGAAATCAGCGACTGTAGGCCGGGAGACAATCGATCTCGAGGGAGATCTCGGCGCCCATACCTCTGAGAGCAGCGAAGTCAGCGCCGCCTGTGTATGGTCAGGTCCCATAGAGTTCATGACCGCATTCACACCGGGAGTAGCGCCTGAGGAGGTGCTGATTGGCCAGAGCCGCAATGAGGCGATGGACAAATACCGCACGCTCAGCACCACCACCTTCATAGACAGCAACGACCCTCCTTTCATCATCTTCCATGGAGAGAAAGACAACGTCGTGCCCTGTTCGCAGGGACAGCGTCTCTATGATGCATTGAATGAAGCCGGAGTGAAGGCCACCCTGACCCTCGAACCCGAAGGAGGACACGGTTTCAACATGTATTCCGACACCAACCTCAGCAAAATGGTTGAATTCCTCAACTCCGTCCGCGTCCACGCCCCAAATGAGAAAAGATGACAACACTTATTAACCGTGCGAAGCCAGCTTGTCGAAACAGGGAATAGTTTTCCAGAGAACAAATACTTTTGCCCAACAGATACAGATCTCTCAATTTAAGCCATATAGCTGAAATAGCAAGGGTGTATCAAAACCTTAGTTTTGGTACACCCTCTCTCTTCTTCAATATCGTTTAAGATGACGGTCAAGCCACGAGTAGGCCTTTTCCTTTACCTTAGGAGGGAAACAATGACGCCCGCCGTTCTCTTCGAACAAAAGCGTCTCGATATCCTTGCCTCCATTGCTAAGATAAGCCTAACTGAACGCGTTTAAACGCACCCCTCCATCAAGAGGGCAACTTTCCAAAGTATCTATCTGAAGAGGCATTTTCTCAGGCATCTCTCCCAACAACGATGCAAGCAGATCACTGTCGACACTCACTTCCGGTTTCTGTGCCGCTGATCCCAGCGGAAGCAGCGCACATAACAAAAACATCACGATCAATTTCATATGATTCAAATTAAGAAGCTGTTAAAAATGAAACTCATGGGAGTATGCCGGAGCATCTCATTCATATATCTCAACAACGATTCCGATATCATAAAATTCTTCTTTTCTGCAAACATACGATTTTTCCTTCAACATTCCGTCATTTTTATAACGAAAAATCCCTGCCTCAGTGACCAAATCTCGATTCTCGTCCCTCACACAGGGATCAAAGAGCCAATCACGACTTAAATTATCGCTCGTAAAAGTATGCAAGATTGATTCTTTGGCAGTTGCATATTTCAAGTGCATTTGCTATATTCGCAAACAAATTCCGGTACTACTGAATACGTGATCATCAACATATTCACCGGTTTTACGATTCCAATGCCGATTGGTTCCGGCATGAATCTTGAAATCCTCCACAGCAAACCCGCATCAATATGGCACGAATACTTATCTACATCCTGATGGCGTTGACCTCACAGGCAATTGTTTCCGCAAAATCCGGCGAACAACTGAAAATTGAGTCTTCACAAAACCCTGCTCCGGAGAAGCATATCCCGTTAGTCTACGACAGGGAGAACACCGCGGCGGGATATCCGGAATTAAAAATGAAGGACTTCGAGGAATTGCCGTCGATTCCTGACCTCCCCGACCCTTTCGCATGGGCTGATGGAAGCGGACGTTCCACTCAATTCGACGACTGGCAACGCCACCGCTCTGAGATAATGCAAATGCTTTTCCATTACGAGATCGGCAAGAAACCGGAAGTCGACAAAAAACAGATTTCCGCAAGAATCATCAATGATACTCTGACCGTCGATGTCAGTACCGCCGATGGGAAACTGACTCTCGAAGCGCCGATAAAATATCCTGAAGGCGACGGGCCCTTCCCGGCTATTATAGGAATAGGATTTCCTACCGGTTCGCTCCCCGACGAGATTTTCGAAAAAAGGGGTATTGCCGGTATCGCGTTCAATTTCACTCAAGTCATGTCGCACACCCAGAAGCGTGGAGAGGAGCCCATCAACAGGCTGTATCCCGATCAGACTGATATGGGAGCCTATTGTGCATGGCCATGGGAAATAAGCCGTATCATCGACGCGCTGGAGATTCTGGGTGAATCATCAAGGATTGACCTGAGCCACATAGCAGTGTCCGGATGCTCTTTCGCGGGGAAGATGGCGCTATTCGCCGGCGCGCTCGACGAACGCATTGCCCTGACCATTGCCCAGGAACCGGGGGGTGGTGGCGTCAATTCATGGAGAGTGTCGGAGACACTCGGCAATGTGGAGACCCTCGCACGCACTAACTATGCGTGGTTCAAGGAGAGCATGAGGCGTTTCTCCGATTGCGTCGACCGGCTGCCGATCGATCACCATGAGGTGGCTGCACTCATAGCACCCCGCGCGCTTCTCGTACTCGGCAACACCGACTATGAATGGCTCGCCGAGAGATCAAACTACGAGTCGTCGAAAGCGGCCCGCGAGGTGTGGAAGACATTCGGAATCGCCGACCGCATGGGCTATTCCATCACAGGCGGCCATCCCCACTGCCAGCTTCCCCTGAGCCAGTATCCGGAGGTGGAGGCCTTCGTCGACAAGTTTCTCCTCGGCAAGACCAACGTTGACACAAATGTCACCAAAGCCCCCATGTTCGAATGACCCACCACCCTCCTTCCTTCCATCCCAACATATAGGCCGGACAGGAGCATCTAAAGATACGCAACAATTACTTTTATAACGAAAAATCCCTGCCACAGTGACCAAATCCCGATTTTCGTCCCTCTCGCAGGGTCGTATTTTGCAAATGATTATCACTATGCCACTAACAATATCCTATTTTATTGAATGAAATGGCGGAATAAAAAGATGCGGAGGATCTGCGCTCTTAACTTTGCGGTAAAAAAGATATGGCAGACCATCGGATTCTTATTCCATTCATTTTTCATTTTGCGGCCGGAGTCTACGGGAAGGACGGCCGCGACCTGCTCCTTCCGTTGGATGAACAGTTTGAGATAGCGTCCCGAAAAGGCTGGAGCGATGACCCTGACGATCCCGGAGGAGCGACGATGATCGACGTGACCCTCGCCACTTTCGCGGCTTACCGAAGACGCAGATCCATGCCTTCACCGACAAAAACGGATCTCCGCGGCATTACTTTCGGAGAATGGGAGGATATTCTCAAGACAATGTTCTGGGACAGGATGAAAGCAGACAATATCCGGTCGCAGGCAATCGCCAATATCATAGTCGATTGGATATGGGCCTCCGGACCATCCGCCATCCGCAGGATCCAGACCGCCGTGGGAGTGAAAGCCGACGGAATTGTCGGGCCTCTCACATTGCAGGCAATAAACGAAGCTGATGCCGGCACTCTCTTCACGAATATCCGCCGTATGCGCGAGATTCACTACCGCCAATGCCGCGGAGCATGGAAATATCTTCACGGGTGGCTCAGACGCCTCAATGCCATACTCCCCGACGGCTCTTTCAACTTCCGCTGAACGATAAAAACGTTGATAAACCGGACATGTTGTTATGAACCCCTCACTCGCACTCATTTGTTATAAAGACGATGCGAACAATGATGAAAATATCACTCCTGGTCATTGCTTCCACGTTTTTGCAGAGTTGTATATTCGAATATCCGAATTGTCCCGACGATCCGTGGAAGCACCTCAAAGTCCGGTTCGACACGTCACTATGCCCTGATGCGTCGCCCGAGGGCATGGCCCTGCTGTTCTATCCCTCCGACGGCTCCGAGCCCTGGAGGTTCGACCTGAGAGGACTTGAAGGAGGCACCGTATCGCTTCCCCCCGATACATACCGCGTGATCGCCTACAACAATGACACCTACCGCACTGTGGTAGAGAAGTCAGACGATTTCCGGCTGTGCTCCTTCACCACTCCTCCGGCCGGAGTCTTTGACGGAGCCGAGACACTTACACGCACTCCGGTGCCCGGCATTCCACCCGAAGGGGAGGAGGATGTTAGAAAGATGCCGCAGATGATGTGGTGCGGGATCGTAACCGATATCGACACCTCAACCGACTCCGTCGTATCAGTTCCCCTCCGTCAAGCGGTGGCGAGAATCTCCGTCGACATAGCCGGAGTCGTGAATATCGGCAACATAAACCGTCTGGCCGCCGTGATCACCGGCATGTCGGGAAGCTACCTCTGCTCCGGCCTCACTCCATCAGGCTTCCCGACAGCCATCCCCTTCCCGATCAACAGACCGTCGGCAAATTCCGACTCCTTGTCCGGTCAACTGCTTTCTTTCGGGAAAGACAATCTGACCCCTCTCTCCTATCTCCTGCTGTATGTGTGGCTTTCCGACGGCCATAACTATTACTTCAAGTTTGACGTGACCGAAAACATACTCAACGCTCCCGACCCTCTCGACATCCACCTGCGCCTCGGCCCCATCACCATACCTCCCCTTTCCGGCTCAGGCTCCGGCGACGGAGGCATGGACGTTGGCGTCGACGACTGGGATTTCATCATAATCGACATGGAATCCTGACTTCTGATTTAACTTTTATTTTTATACAGCCTATTAATCTTTTAGCGCCCACGGTTGTTTTCTATAAAAGATAGTTTATCAGTTATCGTTCTATCGCATTATCTGTTATCGTTATGAAAAACACTATTGGATTATCTGCCGCCCCCCTGCTCCTGATTCTCTTGGCGACAGGCTGCTCAAGCGACAGCCATCACTCACAGCAACCATCATCTCCTGCAATACAGTTCTCTGTGGTGGCCCCTCCCACTCCGCGCTTCATCTCACAGCCGGAGATCACCACTGCCACCATCGACAATTTTCTCCTCAACGCCTTCACCGACAAAAAGACTTTTATCTCCGATCTCAGAGTGACACGTGAAAACAATAGCTGGACTTATGCGCCGGCATATTACTGGCCTGCTACTCCCGTCAATTTCTATGCCGTCTCCCCGACTGAAAGCAAGATGAGCCGCCCCGGAGGCGCCGATGCCGACTCATTCCGTGCCGGATATACCAACACCGGCTCCATCGACCTGCTATATTCCGTGGCAAAAGATCAGACTCCGACAAGCTCCACCACTCCGAAAGCGGTGCAGCTTAATTTCCGGCATGCCCTCTCGCGTCTGGCTATAAGCATGAAGTCATCCAACAGCGATATCCGCGTCAAGGTCTACAGTGTTGAGCTGGAAAACGTAATGACCCAAGGAATTTTCACCTTCCCCGACGAGACGACATCTGTCTCCGGAGCACCGTCCCTTGATGGAAACGGGAATACCTCGGCTATGGGAAAATGGTCTGACTGGTCTGTCCCCGCCAACACATCGATCTACGACAATCCTGCCGGAAGTGACTATCTGACTGCGAGCGCCACAGAATTCTCCAACACAGGATATAACTTCGCGCTTCCTCAGCCTCTCTCCGAGGCCTCCTCGGCAGGCAGGGCCGTCACCGGATCGTATATAAAGGTGAAATGCGTCATCGACAACGGCGCCGGCATCCGGCTTTGGCCGAACAGCCAGACTCCGGCTGAGAACAAGGAGGGCGACTATGGAATCATACGGTTCTCCCTGCGCAATGCCACTGCTCCGCAAAGCTGGCAACCCGGCATCGGCTACATATATAATCTCGACATAAACAAAGTGCCCGGGCTCGATATGATCGACTTTACCGTAACGGTCGACGAGATAAACCTTTACACGGGCGCTGAGATGGAAGACTGACAACATATCCCTTTGGAGGAATGCTCCTGTAATGATGACAAGCAAGGCTTTCATATATATCCTTTTGTCGGCCGTGCCGCCTGCCGCTTTGACAGGCTGCTCGGCCGACAGTCTGTCCGGCTCGTCCGACGGGTCCCATGCGGTCGGTTTCTACCCCGTTGCCGACCGCACCTCTTACGATGCTCCCGAGGGGGTGACGACTACTCTCAACATACGGGATTTCAAGGTGACGGCTACCACGCCCGGACAATACAACACCATCATCCTCCTGCAGGATGCCATCGTAAAGCGCACCGGACTCAACGACTGGACGTATTCCCCGAAAATAGAATGGCCTGAGACACCGGTCAATTTCTATATGGTGAGTCCGGCCGACATAGCATGGACTGTACTCACATGGGATCGTGGAGCATGGATCAACCAATACCGCAACGACGGTAAAACGGATCTGATTGTAGCGGCAGACTACGACGAGATGCAGCATCCCGGCCCCGTGAAGGTGAATTTCCGGCATGCGCTGTCGCGTGTGGCCGTCTCGCTCCGCACCTCGATTCCTGATGAATACGATGTGAGGATGCGCCTGGCATATGTCACGGGCGTTCCGCTTGTTGGCCATTATGTATGGCCGACACGCTCCACCGACCTCACCGACGGCTTCTCAATAGGATCATCCGACGACTCCGGAATCTGGTCGCCCGCGGGATGGTCTACCCACGGACAGGAAAATTTCGTGCTTCAGCAGGCTTCTGATCCCGACGGTATGACTCTCAGCCCGGCCGATGCCCAATATATCCCTCTCGACGGCAATCATATCCAGTTCATGATTCCGCATAACATAGAACCCTCACGGTTCGACGACTACAACTGGCTCGGAGGAAACATAATAATAGTCTACAGGATATATCGCCGGTCGGACGGCGATGTGGTATGGCCCACGGAAAACACACCCGTAGAACTCATCTATCACAAAGAGGGCAAGCGCGACTGGGCCGTAGCCCCATTCCCTCTCGCTGAGGCCACCCCCGAAACCCGGTGGCTCCCGGGGCTGAACTACTCTTACCGGCTGACCCTCAACATGCCCGATCTATCCGGCAGGTCTCCTCTGACCCGAAGCGCACCTTCCCAGGATATGGAAGTTGAGATCTCGGAATACTGAAAGAGGCGCCACATGTTCCCATTTCAACTTTTTTCGCTATTTTTGCAGGAAATAGCGGATACATTCTCATGACTTCAGATCGATCACTGCAAAACCACGATGCGACTCCTTTGGTAAGAGTAGGCATAGCGGAGATTCCGCATGCCGACATAATCTTCAACGGGGAATACCGTATGGATTCGAAAGTCTTCTCGGGAGCAGCCTCCTTCGATGCGTCTTACCTGCCCGAAGGCGACTCCCTCTTCTCCCCATGCTCTCAGGAGGCTACTTTCACTGTCAGGGATGTGACAATAGGCAAGGATTTCCACTGGCAGCGGAGTCTTGATCAGACTTTTCGCGGTTCGCTACTGCTTCGCCGCCACGGTAGTATACTGACAGTCATCAATATCCTGCCGGTGGAATGGTATCTTGAGAGCGTGATCTCAAGCGAGATGAACGCCGATGCCCCTTCCGAGTTTCTAAAGGCGCATGCAGTCATATCTCGCAGTTGGCTTATGGCTCAGATAAAAGGAACCTGCCCCCAAGATGATGAGGAGGAAGGGATGACAGACACACCCGAGACTCGCGTCAGATGGTATGACCACTCCGGCCACACCGGGTTTGATGTCTGTGCCGACGACCACTGTCAGCGCTATCAGGGGATAACCGGCATAAACGAATCGGCCCGTGAAGCGGTCATTGCCACTCGTGGAGAGATACTTACCTTCGGCGATGAGATCTGCGACGCCCGCTTCTCTAAATGCTGTGGCGGTGCCTTCGAGACTTTCGAGAATTGCTGGCAACCCGTCCCCATGGGCTATCTACGTCCCGGTCCCGATACCCTTACTTCCGCTCAATTGCCCGATCTCTCTGTCGAGGAGAACGCACGGACGTGGATAATGTCGCGCCCCGAAGCTTTCTGCGCCGCTCCATCAGGAGATATCCTCCGGAAAGTGCTGAAAGACTATGACCGGTCCACCCGTGATTTCTACCGCTGGAAAGTGGAGTATACCGGAATCGAACTTTCTGATATAATCCGTCGTAGGTCAGGAGTGGATTTCGGAGAGATCATCGATCTTCAGCCAGTGGCGCGGGGCGCCTCCGGACGTATCATTCTCCTGCACGTCATAGGCACGCGCCACACAATGACCATCGGCAAGGAACTCGAGATACGCCGCACCCTCAGCCGTTCGCATCTCTACAGCTCGGCATTCGTCGTGGAGCGATCTGGCCTCGACAGCCGAGGCATCCCCGAGCGCTTCATTCTCCATGGCGCCGGCTGGGGTCACGGAGTTGGGCTCTGCCAGATCGGCGCCGCCGTCATGGCCTCCCAAGGCCACACCTACCGCCGCATCCTCTCCCACTACTACCCCGACACCCGGATCACCACCCTAAACCCCAACCCCTAAGCGACCCTCAAAAACCACACGCCCGGCGTTGCCGGGCAACCCGTGCCGCGGCCGAATGCCGCGGTTCCCTAAACCCTCAACTCTCACCTTAATACTTAATACTTAACACATAATACATAAAAAAAAGCCGGATTCCTTCGCGGAAGCCGGCCTGTAAAAAAATCAAGATGTAGGTTAATTAAATCTTTGCCGACATGGCTGTCAAAGCTCAAGCGGAGTATAGGGCATATCGAAAGCCTCTGCCACAGCGTTGAACGTCACCTTTCCGTCAACCACGTTCACACCGTCAGCCAGCCCAGCGTCGCGGCGGCAAGCCTCTTTCCAGCCGAGATCTGCCAGTCGCACTGCATACGGCAGAGTGGCGTTAGTAAGCGCCATCGTCGACGTGAAAGGCACGGCCCCCGGAATATTTGCCACTGCATAATGCACGATTCCGTCCACTTCATAGACCGGATCACTATGCGTAGTGGCATGGCTTGTCTCAAAACATCCGCCCTGATCGATGGCCACATCCACCATCACCGAACCCTTCTTCATCACGGCCAGCATGTCGCGTGTCACAAGATGAGGAGTCACCGCACCGGGGATAAGCACCGAACCGATCACCAGATCAGTGGTAGGAAGCTCAAGCATAATATTATGGTGTGAACTGAAGAGTGTCTTTACATTCTTCGGCATGACCTCGGCACAATGACGGAGCACCGGAAGGGAAATATCGCATATCGTCACCTCAGCGCCGAGTCCGGCAGCCATCAGCGCCGCGTTGCGGCCTACCACACCGGCTCCGAGCACAAGCACCTTTGCCGGACGCACTCCCGGCACACCGCCAAGAAGCACACCGCGGCCACCTTGCGGTTTTTCAAGGAAACGGGCCCCCTCCTGCACCGACATCCTGCCGGCCACCTCACTCATAGGTATCAGAAGAGGAAGCGTGCCCTGACGGTCGCGCACTGTCTCATAGGCTATACATACAGAGCGGCTGGCGATCATCGCCTCGGTCAGTTCCCTGTCGCATGCGAAATGGAAGTAGGTGAAGACCACCTGATCTTTCCTTATCAGAGGATATTCGGGCGCTATCGGCTCCTTCACTTTTATTATCATATCGGCCGTGGCATACACATCCTCTATCGTCGGAAGTATCCTCGCGCCCGCACCAGCATAATCTTCATCAGGGAAACCACTACCCTCGCCGGCAGTGTGCTGCACAAAGACCTCATGACCGTGTTTCACAAGTTCTCTCACTCCCGCAGGGGTAGCGCCTACACGGTTCTCGTTATTCTTAATCTCTTTTGGAATCCCAATTTTCATGGTCATAAAGATTAAAGGTTAATAATAAAAGTTCCGGCCTCTCCACTCGAGACAGCTTATCAATCCAAGACGATTCTATCCTTTCAGATAGTAAAATATCGCCCCATCCCAAACATATGCCGCAACCTGACAGCCCGCACACGTTTTCAGCCGCTAAATTAACAAAAAATACCCAACCACCAATAAAAATCACAAAATTTTTCCAAAATTATGCAAAAAAATTCCCCCCGACTTTAACTTTTCGCGCCAATAGGTTCTATTCCAGTGGCCATAATGTCTCGACTAATCTGGTTTTCTCATCGGCAGTAAGATTGTAAATATCCCGTTCTGCAAAGTTCTGATACTTCATGACTCAGACTTCTTACTTTTTCTTACTCGCTGCATTTTCTTCTTATTGTCATCATACATATAAGGAGATTCCGGCAACTCTGGAAGCAAACTATCCCAGTTCTCGCCAAGACCGACTGCCTTCAACAGACGCAGCAGGGTGCTGAACGAAATATCAGTCATATTCCCCGACTCAAATTTGTATAGAGTAGTCATGCCAATCGACGCCATTTCAGAAACCTCCTTACGGGTCATCCTCATGCGCAACCGGTAATCTCGAAACCTCAGACCGAGATTCCGGATTACTTCAGGCGTAGCCAAAGATTTATTAGTAAGTATCACCATGATGATATTTATATCCAAAATTAAAACATAACATTCCACTAAGTGACACTTACAAATATAGATAAAAATTCTTAGATTTTCACCCCGGCAGAATAAAGAAAATACTTTTTCTTTAGAGGAAAGTTAGGCATTAAATCTCAGATCACCAAATTTATACCTATAAATATAGTTTGTTAAGAAGTATAAGTCACCTTCACTCTTGACCCTTGACTGTTCACCCTTTGCTCTTCGCGCATCCTGGTTCTTCCTGTTAATTCTGGTTTGACATAAAATTGCGTTGCTGTTCTCAACCCTAAACCCTCAACAAACAACCAAAAACCTATAACCAAAAGTTGCGGAATAAAAATCCCCCATCTAAATCCCGTATTAACTTTACCCCCGGAAATAGGAAAGAAGGATCTTCATGGCCCGGAAGCACATGGTTCCCGAAAGGACCTGAGGCCGCTCCGCTCGCGACCACTGTACCCCGGCGCACAGAACATCCTACCAAGTTGGCCGCGTCCGTTTGTCCCCACCGGCGTCACCCATTACGAGAACATTAACATTCTGCAACACCCGTCAGAGTAAATTCCTCGAGCAAAGCGAGGAGAATCGCAAACGGTCAACAAGAGCCTGACCGCCGGATGGCACCGCCGTGTCGAGGCTGAAAGCCTCGATCCTCAGCCTAACCCCTGACTAACAAACCAATGGCTACTAATCAACGAGCTAAAGAACTAACGACTGCCAAACTAACGACTAAAAAACAGCTACCCGAAGAAGAAGTAAGCGACGACTACGGCGGCAATGGCGCCGGTAATGTCGGCCAGCAAAGCATAACCCGCCGCATAGCGCGTCTTCATGACCCCGACACTGCCGAAGTAGACAGCCAGGATGTAGAAAGTTGTGTCTGTCGAACCCCTCACGGCAGCCGCCACACGGCTCACAAAAGCGTCCGCCCCGTTCTCCTTCATCACGTCGAGCATCATGGCGCACGACCCGCTGCCGCTCAGAGGCTTCATAAGCATCGTCGGCAACGCACCGACCCAGCGAGTGTCGAATCCCAACGCCGACACACCGGCCTCCACCCACGATGTGAAGAGATCAAGAGCTCCGGAAGCCCTGAACATACCTATCGCCACAAGTATCGCCACAAGGTAAGGGATAATCATCACGGCCGTGAGGAAACCCTCCTTAGCTCCCTCGATAAATGTATCGTAGACATTCACCTTCTTCTTGATTCCGGCACCAATGAAGGCTATTATCACACTGAAAAGTATCACGTTGGCAGCGCAGGTGGAATATAATTCCATCTTGTCGGCCGGCAGACGCGAGAAAAGCCAAACCACGGCACCGACCACGCCGCCGATCCCCGCGAGCCAGCTCCAGATCACACGGTCCATGCGTATGCGCTGCTTCAGGCAGAGGGCGATAAGCCCCACAAGCGTGGCTATGGCCGTGGCTATGAGTATCGGCAGGAAAATGTCCGTAGGATTGGCAGCCCCACCCTGCGCCCTATACATCATGATGCTCACAGGAATCAGACACAGTCCGGAAGAATTGAGCACTAAGAACATGATCATGGCGTCGGTAGCAGTGTCCTTCTTCTCGTTGAGGCTCTGCATCTCCTGCATGGCCCGAAGTCCCATCGGAGTGGCGGCGTTGTCAAGGCCGAGCATGTTGGCCGAGATGTTCATGAAGATCGCCCCCATGGCGGGATGCCCCTTCGGAATGCCGGGAAAAAGACGCGAGAACAATGGACTTATCAGACGGCCGAAAAACTCGATCACCCCTCCCCTCTCGCCAATCTTCATGATGCCGAGCCATAGGGTGAGCACTCCCGTCAGCCCAAGCGAGATCTCGAAAGCGAACGACGCCTGAGAGAAGGAGCTGTTCATGATGTCGGTCCATACGGAAAGATCGCCGTCGACAAGAGTCTTGCCGACGGCCATCAGGAACGATATCGCGAAAAACGCGATCCATATCCAGTTCAATACCATGACGAGAGATCAGAATTTTCTGATACCCATGATCTCGCGCACCTCCCGGAGGGTCTTGGCGGCGACCTCGCGCGCACGCTCGGCTCCGCTTCTCACCACCTTCGAGATATACTCGTCGTTTTCGCGGATATCGAGTATCCTCTCGCGGATCGGGAGCGTAACCTTGAGGATATCCTCGGCGAGCTGCTTCTTCATGTCGCCGTAGCGGATGGAGCAGTCGGCGTAGGCCTTTCGGTAATGATCCACCACTTCCTGGCCGGAGACAAGATTCATCAAGGTAAACAGATTCTCCACAGGCTGGCTGACTGGGGAATTCGGCTCTTTCGGACCCTCGTCGGTGACGGCCCTCATCACCTTCTTGCGGAGCGTCTTCTCGTCGTCGATCAGATATATGCAGTTGCCCTCGCTCTTGCCCATCTTACCACTGCCATCAAGTCCGGGCACCTTCACAGCCTCACCGCCGAAATTGAAGTTGACGGGTTCACCGAAATAGTCCACTCCATAGAAGGAGTTGAAACGGCGTGCGAAACGGCGTGTGAGCTCAAGATGCTGTTCCTGATCCTTGCCCACGGGCACGAAGTCGGCGTGATGGATAAGGATATCCACAGCCATGAGGGTCGGATAAGTCAGAAGACCGGCGTTGACACGCTGATTGGTCTGGTTGCCGATGATCTCCTTCTCGATCTCATCGCCGTCGGAGGTGATACCGAGCGCCTTGCGCGCCTTGTCCTTGAATGAGGCCGTACGCATGAGCTCGCCGATGCCCACATGCATGTTCATGAGAAGATACATCTCTGAAATCTCCGGCACGTCGCTCTGCACATAGAGCACGTTCTTCTCAGGGTCGAGACCTGCCGCGAGATACTCGGCGATGATGTCTTTCACATTGGTGTGGAGCATCTTCGGATCGGGATGCGTTGTGAGGGCGTGGAGGTCGGCTATGAAAAACCGGCAGTCGTAGTCATCCTGCATCCTCACGAATTTCGATAGGGCTCCGTAATAGTTGCCAAGATGCAGGTTTCCGGTAGAGCGGATGCCGCTCAACACGATTTTTTTATCTTTTTTAGCTTCCATAATCAAATTTTTTCGCACTGCAAAATTAATGATTTTCCATGCCTTTTCAATAATTTTGACAATCTTTTTATATCACAAACAATCTATTCAGCACTTATTTTGTTAATATGTCAAGAAGTTTTTCCCGGTCGGGGGTTGCATCTTTCCACGATCCTGCGCCGGATTCTAAAAAAAAAGAGACAACTTGAAATGAATATATCGGATCAAAACAATACGCCTCACGGGGCGAAACTGGCATCTCTGGTCATTACGCTGGTCTTGCTCGCGTTAGGCGCCGCACACGACGCGCGGGCCGACACGACTGACACCACCGCCGTGAGGAAAGTGCTTTTCCTCGGCGACTCGATGACCGGATGGATGGCAGAGCGCCTCAATGCCTATGGCGAGATCAACAAGTTTGAGGTGGCAACCATTGTCTGGGACGGCTCGACAATGTCCAAATGGGCCGATACAGACGGTCTCGCCGACATTATCGCCGCGGAGAATCCTGACGCCATAATGGTATGCCTCGGCATGAACGAGATGTTTGAACCCTTCCCGGAAAAGAGGCTCTCCACTCCTGTGAAGAAGCTCGTCGACGCTTTCGGCGACACCCCTTTTCTCTGGATCGGCCCCCCTTCGTGGCCCGGGAAAGACCGGGGCAAGATTTTCAACGACTGGATGGCCTCCAAGCTCGGAGAAGGCAACTATTTCTCAAGTCTTGAGCTCGCTCTCCCCCGTCAGAGCAAGACCAATCCCCATCCTTCGCGTCAAGGCATCGAGGAATGGATCGACAAAGTCGTGGAGTGGATTCCCGGCAACTCAAACCTGAAGTTCACGTCGCTCGACAGACCGGCAGACGGGAAGGTGTCGAGAGGCAAGACATTCGTCTATAAAAGAATGAAAGATACGCTGTGACACGCTGTGGCACGGCCGAGAACCTATAAAACTTTCAAAGTTATGGAATTTGTAAATCTGAAGATGGAAGACTATCCGTCGTTTCTCAAGCTATACAATGAGGCTTTCCCCGAGAACGAAAGGAGGGTATACAAAGACGAGGAGCATCTCGCCAATTTCATCAAGATGAAGGGCGGGAAGTTTCACGCCTTCGCCGCCAAAGACGGCGACCTCTTCCTCGCTTTCCTGTCTTACTGGACATTCGAAGGCTACACATATATCGAGCATTTCGCAGTGGAACCCGAGCACCGTGGCAAACGGATAGGCTCGCTGATGCTCCACCATCTCTTCAAGGAGGTGAGTCCTGACGTGCTCATAGAAGTGGAACATCCCGACTCCCCCGAATCCGTACGCCGAATCAATTTCTATGAGAAACACGGCTTCAAGATCCGCAGGGAGTTCAACTACGTGCAGCCACCCTACAGCCCGGCACAGGCACCCGTACCCATGCTTCTCATGACCCACGGCGACGTCGACCTGCACAACATCGACTCCATAAAGGATATGCTGGCTGAAGTCTACAATATCGAAAACTGAAAATTTTTCCGGCTTACATAACTCGAGACCCGGGCAGAGGCGGCAATCCGCCAAAGCCCGGGTCGTTCTTTTATTGTGTATGCAATTTCTTTTATTGTGTAAGCCATGATGGGGAAATCAGTTACTCTCCTCCGCCTTGGACGGCTCCGCCTTCTTGTGCTTCTTGAGCTTCACCTTCATGGTGTCGAATCCTTTTCCGTAGACGCCGTTGACATTGGCCTGGGTGATGAACGCCTCTTCATCAATGCTCTTCACTATCCTGAAGATCGTGACGCTCTCTATCTTGCGGCACCACACCATCAGGATCTTCACCTCATGCTTCGAATACCATCCCAGGCCGTCAAGCACTGTCACACCACGCTTCGCCTCCTTGTTGACACGGTCGGCGATCTCCGCCCACTTATGGGAAAAGATGATGAACTGGGTGGCCTGGCGGTTGGTATTGATGATCATGTCGGTCATATAAGCGATCACGAAAGTGACGACAAGACCGTAGACGATCAGTGGAATCCTCGCGTCGAGACGCTCCTGGAAGGTGCCCTCAAACGGAAGGAAGATCGAACACATCACGATGGTCATGTCCGTATAGATCATCGTGCGCCCGATGCTCTGATTGCTCAGTTTGGAGACCATGGCGGCCACGATATCGGTGCCTCCCGAAGAGCCGTTGTGCACGAACACGATGCCGATTCCCACTCCGCATAGTATGCCTCCGAGAATGGCGCTCATCGAGATATCGGCTATGATCGGATGGCCGAGCCCCATGAATATGCTCTCGCCGAGACCTATGGCCAAGGAGATGGCAGTGGCGCCGAAGATGGTGCGTAGCACAAAAGTCTTCCCCACTATCTTATAGGCGAAGCTGAGCAAAAGCAAATTGCAGGCATACTGCGTCACTGCCACGGGCACAAGGCCCTTGGTGGCGAAATACACCAGGGTGCCGACACCGCTCAATCCACCGATCACTATCTCATGTGGAAGGATGAAGGCCGTGAAGCCCAGGGCGTAGAGCACGAGTCCGAGCGTGATGAAGAGATAATCCCTCATCCCGGTCATCAGCTTGTTGTTTATCTGTTGAGGCGACATATGTTGATGTTCTGCGGTTAGGGCCGCGTGAGGAGGACGACGCAGCCGCGGTTAAAGGTAGTATTGTCTGAAAAGCCGATATTTTGACACTTCTATCGGTTTTTATGTGCAAATTTAGATAATAAATTTCAATTCCAAACTTTTTTCCCTAATTTTGCTGACGATTTGACGCTCTTATGAGGAATTGCCGTATTTCAGGCGTCGGTCAAAGAGCTCGATATTTTGTAAATTATAAAAACGAACTGACGTTTATGAAAGCATTTAGGATATTTCTGGCAATGATCGCCCTCGCTTCGGCCGCCAATGTGTCAGCACAAAAATTTATATCGGCGGAACCTGCCGAAGAGGCATTCAACCTCGGAGTCAGGGTGGGCGTCAATACATCAAACCGCACTTTCGGTAAAGGCTACTTCAACGAATGGAATAAGAACAGCTGGGGCACCGGCTTCGAGGCCGGAGTCGTGGCAAACCTCAACATGCGCGACTATTTCTCTCTCCAGCCGGGTTTTTTCTTCGAGTCGAGGAGTGGCAACTATTCCTATGCCCAGAGCTATTTCGATTCTACCGGAGAAAAACAGAAGACCGCCCTCCTCGGCCACTACCGCTCCTACAACTTCACGGTGCCCGTCATGGCCTCATTCCGCTTCAACCTCTCCCATTCGCTCCGCTGGACTGTAGAAGCGGGCCCCTATGCACAGTTCCGCATCCATTCCGACGATAACGACAAGATAAAGGTGATCTCTCCGCAGGTAAACGCCAATGATCCTGTCACCGCCGTCTATGCAAAGGCATCTAATTTCGACGCCGGCCTCAAGATAGGCACTGGGCTGCTCTTCCGCGGCCACTACTCTTTCAACGTGCACTACCTCGCCGGAGGTCGCAATGCCTGGAAAGCGCCCCACTCCGGAGGCCGCAACAAGGCCTGGACATTCACCCTCGGATATGATTTCTGAGAGGCCACGTCGCCCAAAGCCTTTGGTCAAGGCCTGAGTCCGGCGAGTATCCGGGCAACATTGACATCAGCCGGCGCACTGAAATCAAGACGCGCCATATCCACATCGCGTTTATGCCATGTAAGTTGCTTCTTGGCGTAGACGCGTGTGTTTTTCTGTATCCTCGCCACCGCCTCCCCAAAAGCCATCTTCCCTTCGAAATAGGCAAACATCTCCTTGAGCCCTACCGTATTGAGGGAATTGAGATGCTTCATGGGCCACACGCTTCTGGCCTCCTCCACGAGCCCGGCCTCAACCATGCGCTCCACCCTCACGTTTATGCGCCTGAACAACAATTCACGCTCACCGTCAAGGCAGAACTTTAGGATGCGGAACGGGCGCTCCTGCCTTCTGCCCGTAATCAGGTCGCTGTAAGGGCAACCGGCCGCGAGGCAGATCTCCACCGCATGAAACACGCGCTTCATGTTGCGCTGATCCACCTTCGCATAATATACAGGATCAAGACGGAGCAACTCCCCGAGAAGCCAACCGTCGCCTTCCTCTCTCCATCGGTCGCCAAGCTCGGAGCGTATGAAGTCGGGCACCGTGGGCAGCTCATCAATGCCGTTGCAGAGCGCGTCGACATACATCATGGAGCCGCCGCACACCACACCCACGCCCCTCCTTTCCAACAGATCTCCAAGAATGGAGAGAGCATCCTCCTCAAACCGGCTGGCACTATAATATGCGTCGAGAGGAAGCATCTCCAGCAGATGATGACGCACGCCCTTGCGCTCCTCTTCCGTAGGCACAGCCGTCACTATCGGTATTCCGCGATACACCTGGCGGCTGTCGGCCGAGATGACGTCAGTGTCAAGTCGGCGCGCCACCTCGACGGCAAGGGCCGACTTCCCGGAGGCAGTCGGCCCAGTTATGACGATCAATGTCGGTATTCCAGGTGCCATTCTCATGCATTGACAAGACGGCATATGTTGACAATGACGTCAGTCGCCTTCTCCATGCTTTGTATAGACACGTACTCATATCTGCCATGGAAATTCTCACCACCGGCGAATATGTTGGGACAAGGAAGACCCTTGAACGAAAGCTGGGCTCCGTCTGTGCCACCTCTGATGGGCTGCACCTTCGGCTCCACGCCGGCCTCGCGCATGGCCTTCTCGGCCACCTCGACGATATGCATCACCGGCTCGATCTTCTCACGCATATTGTAATACTGATCCTTTATCTCCACCGACGCGCATCCAGGATATTCGGTGTTGGTCTTCCTCACGAGATGCTCGATCTCCTTTTTACGGCTCTCGAAACGTGCGCGGTCATGGTCGCGTATTATATAGGTGAGCACGGTCTCCTCAACGGTGCCCTGTATGCCTACAAGATGATAAAATCCCTCATATCCCTCGGTGTGCTCGGGAGTTTCCCAACGCGGAAGCATGACTATGAACTGCGTGGCCACACGCATGGAATTGACCATCTTGTGCTTCGCACTGCCGGGATGCACGTTGCGTCCCTTTATGGTGACGCGGGCGCTCGCGGCATTGAAATTCTCGAATTCCAACTCACCCACAGCGCCGCCATCCATAGTGTATGCGAAATCCGCCCCGAAGAGAGCCACATCAAATTTATGGGCACCCTGCCCTATCTCCTCGTCAGGATTGAAAGCAATGCGGATCTTGCCATGCTTTATCTCAGGATGTTCCTGAAGATATGCCACGGCACTGATTATCTCTGCTATCCCGGCCTTGTCGTCGGCTCCGAGAAGAGTCGTGCCGTCGGTCACTATCAGATCCTGGCCAAGATAATTGTCAAGTTCGGGAAATTCCGCGGGATCAAGATTTATGCCCAGCTCTTTGTTGAGCGCGATCACACCACCGCCGTAATTTCTGACGATACGTGGTTTCACATGCTTGCCGCTCATATCGGGAGCCGTGTCAAGATGTGCTATGAAGCCGACTACAGGCGCTTTAGTGTCGCAGTTGGCGGGAAGTGTGGCCATTAGATAGCCGTTGTCGTCGAGGGTTATCTCCTCAAGACCCATTTTCTCGAGTTCATCCCTCAGATAACGCGCGAATACCATTTGTCCCGGAGTGGAGGGAGTCATGTTGGTCAGCTCGTCGCTCTGCGTGTCAAACGCCACGTAACTCAGAAATCTGTCTGTCACTGTCATAGTATGGAGTTTTTTTATGGTTTCTGTCTTTTATGTTGCCGTCCGGCTTATTCCCGCACGGCAAGATATGGCAAAATTACAAAAAATCCTCGATACGACATAATATTGATCACGCAATATCATATCACTATGGGCCTTTATCCGGCTTTATCTTATGGTATAATCCGTGGTCATTTTCTCCGGTGAAGGTAATTGACAGAAAATATACCGACCCCCTACCCTCTCACAGCCTCTAAACGCAGCCTCTACCATCTCTTCAAAGCAAAAATCGATGAAAAAAATTTCACATTACATCCAATTGTAATACAAGAGCATATACCCGGCACAATACAACCGGCATGAAAAAAAATGCAGAAAAATTTGCAGGGTTCGTTAAAACTTACTAACTTTGCACCGCAATTGAGAGAGACACGGGCCTTAAGGCAAGACACGGAGATCTTGAAAAAGCAAATGCTTCAATAGCTCAGTTGGTTAGAGCACCTGACTGTTAATCAGGGGGTCGTTGGTTCAAGCCCATCTTGAAGCGCAAAACAAGACTGCTTCAGTAGCTCAGTTGGTTAGAGCACCTGACTGTTAATCAGGGGGTCGTTGGTTCAAGCCCATCCTGAAGCGCCAAGTCTTCCAGAAAGAGCATCGGCATAAAACCCGGAGACTTTCTGAAGCATGTGTAGATTCGCTAGCTCAGCTGGTAGAGCACAACACTTTTAATGTTGGGGTCGTGGGTTCGAGCCCCACGCGGATCACTGAAGGGTTCATCAACCCATAGAAGACCACTGAAAATCGTTGATTTTCAGTGGTTGTTTTTTTACGCCCGCCCTCAGTTCGACGCAAAATATAGATATATCCGGTGTGTATAGAGGGTGCAGCAATTTCGGCTTTCTTTTTGCACCCTTTTATGGATATATTTCGTTGTTTTGCAACGACTTATTCAAAACGGCACTAAAAATCACCTGCACCCTCTTTGTGGGCCCAAATGAGATTCATCAAGTGGTGTCTGTAAATTTTCCATTCGGGCAGAGAGGTCGTTTTAGATTTTTAACATCTTCAATATTTTACCTTGAAGTAAAATACAAGTGTTAAATAAGGGTGCAAATCGAGGGTGCAAAATGGCGAAAATATAGGAAATCATTTCTCTGCACCCTTTCTCACTCTCGGATAATTCATAGTCTTCGGGGAGTTACAGAATTGTAAAATCGGTAATTTTTTCGTATCTTAAAGTTACCACTAAACCCACATGACTAATGAGATTATCCAATGAATCTTACTTTTCCTTGAATTTCATCGCAAGGAAGGCAAGGATTAACAAGGAGGGCGAAACAGCCATTGTCCTCCGTATCACGATGAACGGACAGCGTGCGGAGATATACACCAACCGCTATATCGCCCCCGACAACTGGAATTCTGCAAAGGGACAGGCAAAGGGCAAGACAAAGAAAGACCTCGAACTGAACCGCTATCTTGATACACTTCGTGCTAAGATATTCGAGATACACGGACAGCTCGTGCTTCGTGACGAGATGATAACCCCCGACACGCTCAAACGCGCTTTCCTCGGCAAGATGGAAAAGCCGATGATGCTGTGCGAGGCGTTCCGCACCGTCAACAAAAAGATGCGCGACAAGTTTGAGCGCGGCGACATCGTTGAGGCGACAGTGCTTCGCTGGGAGCGTTGCGAGAAATATCTCGGTGAGTTTCTTCTGCTCAATCAAGGCTCCGAGGATATTCCGATGAAAAAGCTTACATCCGGCATGGTGGATGATTTCGAGCATTTTCTCCGCATCAAAAAGCAGTGCGCCAACAACGCCGCCGTGAAATATATACGTTATCTCAAGAACGTGGTGCGTGTCGGTCTGGCAAACAAGTGGATTGAAGACGACCCGTTCATCGGAAAACGCTATGTGCGCACCAAGTCGGAACGCGAACATCTCAACGAGGATGAACTGCAAAGGATAATGGATCTCGACCTGACGGAATTCCCTCGCCTCGACCTTGTGCGTGACACATTCGTGTTCTGCTGCTTCTGCGGTCTGGCTTTCATCGACATTTCAACCCTCACCCGTGATCAGATAGTCACCGATAACGAGGGTGAGATGTGGATACGAAAGAGCCGTCAGAAAACGGGTGAGGTCAGCACGATTCCACTTCTCGACATTCCGAGGAAGATTGCGGCAAAATATCATAACCATCCTAAGGCGGTGGCAAAGAATGTGGTGATACCCGTTATCTCCAACCAGTGCATGAACTCCTATCTTGACGAGGTAGCGGCGAAAGCCGGTGTTAAGAAACACCTTACCACGCACATCGCGCGCCATACATTCGCCACTATGTCGTTGAACAATCATGTTCCTATGGAAACAATCCAGAAAATGCTCGGTCATTCCGACATTGCCACTACCCAGATCTACGCAAGGCTGCTCGACAAGATCATTTCGGAAGATATGGTGCGAATGAGAGAAAAATTCGACACGATACCTGTGGATATCAAACCTCTTCCCGAACCACCTGTGACATTCACCCCCGAACCACAACCCAAACGGGGCCGTCCGAGAAAATACAGCTGATTTCCACTGAATAATGAAAGGCGACAATCGGGTCTTATTCCCGGCTGTCGCCTTTCATCATTCAGAGATATTACTGTCGTAAGGTGGATGATAGTTGCTGTCAATCAATCTTCTGACATCAGTTTCCGCATACAGGCATTTGCCACCTATCATGTAATAAGGTATGATGCCTGAATCCCGATAGTTCTGGACTGTGCGTCGGGTAACTCTAAGCAGTGCCGCGACTTCTTTGTCATTAAGAAAACTGATACCGTCGATTATGATGTGGTGGCTCTTCCTGAGTGCCGTAAGAGAATCAAATGCCTGTTTGGATTTCTCTCTCGCCGCGACTATGCGCGGATGATTTTTATTGATAATCTCGTCAGCCATTGGCGATTTGTTTTACAGGTACACCGCAACGCTCCAGATAAGCCATGACTTCTTTCAGCGGATAACTGATTGAGTTGTTTTCATCTCTGACAAATCCTATCTTGCCATTTATTCGGAGATTATACAGGGTGGTTGGAGATATGTTCAGAAACTCGCAGGTTTCGGCGACAGACAACATTTCAGATGGTGATTTACGCCGGATATGGGAGGCCAGAGTGACTACCATATCGCAAAGCATCTCATGCTCTTGGATTATGGTGTCAAACGTGCCTTTCTCAATGAGTAGGACTTCCATAATGTTTTGTGGATTAAGTGGTGGTGTGGGATAAGAGTAGAAAAAAGGCAGCGGGTATCCCTCCCGCTGCCCACCACTAAATCCACAATCAAAAATAAAATTTATGACTGCGATTCAGTGGCAAAGTTAGCGAAAAATCCCGGATTTTGCGCTATGGATCAGCGACTATTTTTCGAGTTGAGCCGGAAAAGTGTCTGATTCTTGGACGGCTGCGGCCTGATTGTCCTCTTTCGGCACATATTTGAGTATGTCGCCGACTGTTTCTGTTATCCACTGCTCGAAAGCGGTCATGAGCTTGCGCCCTGTGGTATGGCCGAGAAGGATTGCTTTGGGATTGAAACGGTCGCCGCCCAGTTCAAACATCAGGTCGTATGGTTCAAGGTCGATTGTGAGGCGTTTGCCTTCCGAGGTCAGATATATGTTGCCGTCCTCGTCTATGGCGATGAAGCCTTTTTGCTCCAGACCCTCGATAACTGTTCCCCACTCGTGGTCGTAACAGTTGTACGGCATACCGGCGTGAATACAGGGGTTGATATTGGCCAGTCTTCTTAGATTGTAGAGGAAGGTCGAGAAGCCCAGAGGATACAACCTGCCGTGAGTGTACGGAACGACCGCCTTTGCCTCGATTACACACTCCTGTTCCGTTGTTCCGGAGTATTGTGCCTGCGGTTCGGTTATCTCCCATTTACGGGAGAACGTAAGGCCGGTAATCTCGACCTTGTATGTGGCATACTGGCGTGTCGCAGGTTGTATGGTTGTGGCTTCCATGCGATGCGCTATCATGTCGTATAGGGCGCGTTCATTTCCCGATGCGCGGTGTGGCAGGGGTTGCAACGGCATTATGCCTCGTTGGGGATTATCGGTGTACGGCGATGTGATTATGCCGCGTTCATACAGGCGCGTTGCCACGGCGATTGTCTGCGTCGGCATCCAGCCGAGGTTGTCAAACGCATCCATCTGGAGTGTCGTCATTATATGCGGCGACAATCTGGGGTCGGTCGTTTCACTTACGGTCATACGCGCCTTAACCGTGGTGCCTGTATTTATTGTTTCGAGTATGGCGGCGCACTCGTCGGCGGTTTCCCATGTCTGGTTGGATGCGAGGTTCAGCCCTGCCGCTTCTATGGTGATGTAGTATTGCGGACGGTGGTTGAGAGTCCGTTCATGCTCCTTGTCTATCCCGCCGAGAATGGATATTGCAACCGCCTCCTGTCGGGTGAGCGATTTGCCCTCGTAATACCAGTGATCAAGAACGCGACTGAAATTGTAGCCGAACAACATCTCCATGCCGTTGGCGACAAGTCCGCACTGGGCGAGATTGTGAAGCACACGCCCTTTCTCACGTTTTGCGAATATGGGCTTTATTGCCTCACGGTCAAGTTGGGTCAGCCACATACGGCTTGTGGGCTGTCCCACGCGGAAGTGGCGGCAGAGGTTGAAGAAACGTGCCTGCGCCTCCGCGCCCTCGCCTGAGGCGAAAACGACCTCTTTTGCCGTGCGGAACAGGCGGCGCAGACGGCGGTCTGTGGTCTTGTCATTCACCTGCATCTTATACTTGGCGGGAACGAAAGGCACTCTGCCCTCGGCCATCTCCGACAGTGGTGTCAGGGTTATGAAATTCTTTCTTACGAAAGCTACGGTTATCTCCTTGTTTGTGAAGACTCCGAAATGAAGTCTTGTTGTCGCCTTGAGCGATCTGGCGACGGCTCTCGCTATGCGATATTTCTCGCAGATAATAAGTGTCATAATCTAATGTGGGTTTAGTGGGTGATGTTTTATGAAAGACACGGGAAGGGCGCGCACCTCCCCGTGTCTTGGAGTTGCTTGTATCTGTGACGACAGACTGCCGGTTTCGGGATAGTTTCTGGATGGTTGCGGATTCAGTGGTTGGAATTGCAGCTAAATTCCGGCAATCATGTCAGCAAATCGCAGTCGTCCTTTGACTGTGGATTACAATTTATGTGTAGTGGCGAGGCGGGGTCAAGGCTTCGGGCCTTTGGGCTTACGCTGCTGTTTCTGCTGCGCCTCGTCTTTTGGCGCGGTCTGCCCCCTCTGGAGTGGTTCCTGCACGTTCTTTGTCGCCTCGTTGGTCTTGCCCTCGTTGTTGACGGCTACCTGCGTCTTGCTTTCCTCGGCTATGCCGACAACCTTGTCGCGGTCGGGATATACACGCGTGGTTTCGGGCTTGCGCTCTTTGGGGTCATACTGGAGATAGGCTGAAAAGGTGTTTCCGCGTGAGTCTTTAAGCTCGCCGACATATACCTTCTCCCCTGCGAGATAGGCATCCTGCTTTGCCTTGTCCAGAGGTATGTCGAACCATTTGTGGAGGCGTTTGGGGTTGCCGTTCTCGTCGTGCCAGTTGTCACGCAGGGCGCGTTCCGGCTGAAGCTGCTCGTTCAGCTCCTTATACAGATTTGAATTGACGAAGGCGACATCGCGCTTCGATGCGTTGTACTGGAGGTCGGCATAGAATTTCTGCCCGTTGAGTAGCTCGACGTATTGTTTGGGGATGAGCGCGCCTGTCTTGAGATAGTTGATGTCGTCCATCGACAGGTCTATATTGGCGACTTTCGGCTTGATGAACGCCTCTTTTACAGTCACGCTCTCGATTTCGTTTGTGAGCTTATCGACGCTCACGAGACATTTCTGTAACTCTCCCGTTTTGGGGTCGGCGAGTTCCACGGCTTTGCCAAGGTTGCCAGTCCTGGCAAGTGCCTCCTTGTCTTCCTCTGTGAATGTGTAGCCCCTGAAAGGCTGGTCGAGCTGCGGTTTCTCCTTCACGAAGTGAGGAATGAGTGAAAATGTGCCGTCGTCGTTGGTGCGGAACGACAGGCGTGCCTTCATCTCGTCGCCGCTGCCGTCGGTGTTGTTCTTGACTGTGAAGAGTTGCGGCGACTTGTGGTTGTAGATCATCTGCTGGAGCGCGCCCGACTTTTCAAGGTCCTCACGCCGGATGCCCCAGTCTTTTTCTATTGCCGGCCAGTCTATCTTTTCCGGGTCGATGGGCGGCACTTTTGCGACTTTCGCTTCAACCCGGTATTTCTCCAGCATCGCCTTGTTTGTTTCGGGGTCGTTGAGCATTTCAGCCATAGGCTCGGCAAGTGCGTCGTAATCTTCGGCTGACATCTTGAAGATGCCGAAGGTGGTGGGGTTCTTCGCCTGACGCATGAAGTTGGCGATGAACGCTTCGAGTGGGTTCTGTCCCTTGTTGAACTTTACCATCTCGCTGAGCGGTGTCGATTTGACATCCGCCATCCGGGGTGTTCCGTCGGGGTTCTGCCCGACTACTGCGCCGATTTGCCCTGTTTCGTTGTTGCGGGCAATCAGCACCTCGTCCTTTTCAGGAGTCTGTTCCATAATGAATTATGATTTAGTGGTGATTATAATGCGGCATTGTCGCCGTCTTTATTCAGTTTCTTTTTCAGCTTGGGATATTCCGGGTGCCGGGAGCTGATGAAATGAGAGTCTATGAAATCGTTGAAGGCTTCCTGTGTCACGAAAGCTGCGCCGCAAGTGCGGCTTTCATATATCTCGATTATTCCCTCGTCACGGTATTTACGCATTGTCTTTTTGGTGATGTGCAGTCCTGCCGCTACATCGTCAAGAGATATTATGCGCTTGCCGTGGTATAACAATTCGGGAGGTGCGCGTGTCTTGTTGCCGTTGGCTTCCCTTATGCCTGCGAGTGCCATGCACGCCATCAGTGCGGTCTTGTAGTCCGCCTCGTTAGCCGTTGTCGAAGCCATGATATTATTCGGCGTTTGAGTTGTCGAACATATCTTTGAGCGCGGTCGATACAGATATGAGGAACAGGCAGACGGAAAAGCACTTGAACGCCTTGATTTCATTCTTGTTCATCGAGTTGAAATCGACGGGCTTTTTGTCAGACTTGCGCTTGGGAAAGCGGCGGTTGTTCTTTACGGCAGGCTTCTTCTCGAAGCCTTTTACATTTGGGGGATTGTTTGTTTCCATTCGGTTATCTGGGATTAAGTTTGCGAGGAATAGCCCTCGTTTGCAATTATAACCGAGTGGGTTTCAGAAATGAAAACTTAATAAGAGTTAATTGTCGCAACATATTAAAATGCAGCGAGATAAAGACCTGATAATAAATTGGCGTGAAAATAAACGACTGAACGATAAACCTGTCTGAATGAACAATCGAGCCGCTTTTAGGATATGTTTTCTGGATTAGAAAAGGTAAAAAATATAGCGTATAGAAACCTACGCTAACCCTTGACGGCTCTGCAAAGCCTATGACGATAGCTTGAGTAACTATACGCTATGCGATAAGCATAGCATAAGCCTCACGCCAAGTTCGTCATTTGTTAAATTTGCAGATTTACAAGGGAACTCCTGCGGAAGTTATGTTATCCTATATTGTTGATACGATTGGCTCTCCAATCGCTATTCTTTGCGATATTACGTTGCAAAGTTACGCATTTTTTCCGAGGTTGTCAAGCCTCGTTTCCATCGTCGGGTTTGATGTGGTGCTTCTTACGTAGCTTGTAGAGGAACCTTTCCGATATTCCGAGTAGTTTTGCCGCTCCTTTCCATGTCCCTGCTCTTTGATAGGCTCTGACAATCTTATCCCTTTCTTCTTTGGGATTATGATGTGTCAAATCTTCGGAGATGTCAGGATTGGATTTGTCAAAGTTGAGATCTTCTTCACCTATCGTATCGCCTAAGGCATGGAAGGCGGCGAAAAGAACTGTGTCCTTCAACTCGCGGATATTGCCGGGCCACGGGTGCAACTTTAACGCCTTTATTGCTGATGCGTCCAGTCTCTTTTTCGAGTGTTGTTTCTTCTGGGCATACTTTGTCAGAAGGTAATCGGCAATGTCGGGTATATCTTCTGTTGTTTCTCTCAGTGGTGGCACCGCTATACTTGTTTGTCGGAGAATGAAGAAAAGGTTGTCGCGGAAAGTTTCATCGGCAACCATCTTCAGTAAAGAGGCGTTGGCGGTGCAGATAATACGAACATCCGGGTGTTCCTGTTCCAGAATATGCAGTAGCACCGATTGTTTCTCGAAGGTGAGCAACTGGATGTTCTTAATCACGAGTGTGCCACCTTTTGCCTCTTGGAAGTAGCCCTCTATGCGGTTATACATCTCGCTGCGGTCAGATTCCGGGTCGTGTTTGCCGACAAGAGCTGCTCCACCGGCTTCCAAAACTATCAGAGGTTTCTGCGTTCTGGAACTTTGCAGATAGATTTGCCGTGCAATCTGCTCCTTACCCATACCGCTTTCTCCGAAGATGATACAGTTGGCATTAGTAGCGGCCACTCTTTCGATAGACTGCTCAATCTCGCGGAAGGCTTTACTGCTGCGCGGAATAAGTGAGTTACCGAGTTGAAGTACGATGTTCTCCGGCTTCGCATACTTGCTGACGGTTTCCACAAGCTGTTTGTCCATGCCTGCACGTTGTACGATATCGACAGCGCCACCACCTTTCATTACATCAAGAAGGTCAGGGCCGTTCAGGTTGTTTACTATGGCAATAACCGGGAAAGAGAAGCCTTCTCCCTTCTGCCAGTTTACTAAGAGGTTGTTTAAAAACGATTGTTAACGGAAGTGAGTTTGCGAAGGGTAATAACTACCGCCGCCACCATGAGCATTTCG
>PPYF01064987.1_pt1 | contig 46209 bp, 68 predicted proteins | sample 1559871 | NCBI WGS metagenome assembly PPYF01 (sample SAMN08240021, study PRJNA423297) | Human gut metagenome, whole genome shotgun sequencing project.
TTCCTTGATTGTTCGTTTAGAGTCGTTCACAGCTGCGGCAGCCTCATTTACAACATTTACGATCTGCTGAAGGGAGTCCACGCTCTGAAAAACCATATCCCTTTTCTTTTTTACATATCCGCCCATAAAATTAATCCTTGTCCCTCTTCGATTTCTTTTTTCTATCAGCGATTGATTTAGCAAGCCACACATTTACGGCGGCAATACCCGTGCCGATTCCGAGGGGCCCCATAAGAACTCCGGCACCAACCACAGCACCGGCTGCTTTCATCCATTCCTTAGACACATCCGCACGGGTAGTAGTGCCTGCAAGGATGGAAGGAGCCATCATATTTGCTTTCGCCAAGAGTTCATTTCTGTGGTCTTCACTGTAGTTTTCCGGGTGATCTACAAGCACGTCCAGAAGGACTTTCAGCATTTCAGTGTCTTCGGGCTTCTGAATCATTTCAGCATCAAGAACACTCCGCATGGCGATATATTGAGTTTTGGTCAGCTTATTGCGACCACTTTCGATGTTGTTGATAGTCTGTCTGGTGACGCCGATTTTTTCACCAAATTCCTCGGCAGTCCATCCAACAGTACGTCGAATTAAAAGCAAGTTTTCTTGCATACGAATAATTTCTTCCATAAGCGCACCCCCTCATGTTTGTATAAATTATAGCCATTGACAATAAAATTGTCAATGGCTACATGAGGGGTTGAGATGAGGATTTGGGATTAACCGCCGCATAACACCGTTATGGGTGGGGCAAAAAATGCACCCTGTACGGGTGCAATGTGCAGCCACAGAATGAGTTCTGTGTTCAGTGGGGTTTGGGGCATAGTCCCCAACAAGCAGAAAAGGTGAGTGTGTATTAACACTCGCATTGCTTGCGGCGGTCTGTCTGTTATGATTGGGTGCTGAATCCCAATCAGGCACAAGTATATAAAAAACCCGAGGGCCAAGGCACATCAGTACCTTGACCCTCGGGTTCTGTGTTGACATCACAGCCACACCCTTACGGCAAAGCCGCCTTTGAAAAAGTAGGTGTTCGTGTAATGTCCATCTGGTGGAGCGGCACACGCTATATCCGAACATGAAAGCGTGGCTGTGTTTTGCCCGGAGATATTGAAAGTGAAGACGATTCTCCGTCCCTTTTCTCCATCATCATAAACATACACCGAGTTTACCAGAGTATCTATCACTCTGCGCCGATACTCAATATCATCTATATCACCACTCTTGAACGAGTAGAGCCAATACATTATGCGCTCTTTCGTCAGGAGTGGTTTTTTCATTTCTTCACGAGCTATTTTCCCCTCCACCTCGTTCTTTTCAAGTTCCAACTCATTCATTCTTTCCTTGGTGGTGGAAGTGATAATTCCTTGCTCAATAGCGTTCATAAGGTTTTTGATTTTCTTTTTAATGTCTTTCAATTCGTTTTGAAGCCCATCAATATATGTGGTATCTGTCGATTCCTTTTCGATGATTTCCATAGCTCTGGCAGAAATACGCTCAATGTTTTCATCGGTAAGAACTTTTTGGACGGTGAAACGCACTACCAGTTCTTCTATCCAATCTTTCTTCTCCACAGCTTTTTTACATTTACGGTTTCGTTTGCGATCAATGCACTTGTAGTAATGATGGAGCTTGCCTGATTTTGAAGTACCACTCTCACCTACCATGGCAGAGCCACAATGACCGCAAAACAGTTTGGTGGTGAGAAGATAATCGTCTTTGGCTTTCTTTCTTGCACGAGCTGAGTAATTGTGTTTAAGCATGGCCTGTACCTTATCGAACAATTCCCGGCTTATGATTGGTGGTATTCCGTTTTCCACAATGACATCTGCGAAACGATAGATTCCGATATATCTGTCATTCTTCAACATCGTCCTGAGACTGTTTTTATTAAAGGCGTTTCCCCGTGAGGTTTTGTACCCTCGTTTGTTACATTCGTTGATGATCTGAGTTGCTGACATACCATCAGCGTACATCTGAAAAATCTCTTGAACTATTTTAGCTCCTACAGGGTCAATTTTATACTTTCTATCTTCCCCTACAATGTAACCCAATGGCATACCAGCTCCACCGTTGGCAAGACATTGTAGGGCATTTTCTTTCATGCCACGCTTGATGTTGCGAGATAGATTCTCCGAGTAGTATTCAGCATATCCCTCCAACACGGATTCAAGAATAATGCCCTCCGGGGTGTCTGGCATGGGTTGTTTGGCATAATAGACCCGCACACCATTCTTTTTCAGCTTTGCTTTATAGATTGCAGAATCGTATCTGTTTCGAGCAAAACGATCAAGGGTGTACATTATCACTGCTTCAAACTGACCTTTTTCACTGTCTTTTATAAGCCGCTGAAAGTTCGGACGGTTATCGGTTTTTCCAGAGATTGCTCTGTCGCAATACTCGCCGATAATCGTCATTCCATTTTTTAAGGCGAAGTCGTGACACTCACGAAGTTGTCCCTCGATAGATTCCTCTCTTTGATTGTGGCTTGAGTATCGAGCATATATTACCGCTTTCGTAGTATCACCTCCAATCGCTTTTTACGCCTGAGCAGTTCTATGGGGATTACCTTCGCTGTGTGTAGAAGATTCTTTATCCCCCTCTAATTCTTCCCTGTGTTCAAATTCATACGCCATTGACATGAACTCATGCTTTGCCCGTCTGGAAAGCGAACGGTAAATCCTAAGAATATCTGCTTCGTCCTCATTCTGTGATTCATTTTGCGGAGCGAGGTCTTCTTCGTCCATGAAGAAATCAATGACGGAGCAATTCAAAATCTTTGCCATTTGCACCATTTCATCTTCTTTTGGAAGTGACCCTTTGTTGATGGAGCTTGTAAATGAAGACGAGCCTTTGACTTGTTTAACGACTGCCGTTAGGTTTGTGCCACGCTCAAGGCAAATACGGTTGATATTCTCTTTGAAAGACATTGAAATTCTCCTTACACAAATTTTAATTCTGATTTTTTGAATTTGCCTATTGACAATTCGTGAAAGAAGAATTATAATAAGACCAAGAAGTTCGGGAATTACGAATTGACAATAAGAAACCAGCCTCCTCGAAAGTGCCAATTTCAAGGAGGGACAAGGGTTGAGTAGTCCTATAAGAATAATAACATCAATTCGCTTTGTTGTCAAGATAATTCCTGATTTCTGAACTGTGAAAGGAGGTAAAAGTATGAGTCATATTCAAGAACGAATGAAAAAGCTCGGTATCAAGCAGGTGGATTTGATTCTTGAACTGCGTAAGCGAGGTATCACAGTTCAGCCGCCCGAAATGTCGAGCATTATTCGAGGGGTCTACACTTACCCCAAAGCAACGGTTGTTCTAAATGAATGTGACAAAATCCTCACTGAATACGAGTCTCACTGACTCGCAAGTATCAGACCTCGCACGACCATTGATGGGTATTTTGCAGAAGTTCTACGAAGACCCAAAGAATGAGGAGGATTTTCAAAAATGGCTACGCAATGTAGAGAAAGCAAAAAGAAACCAAAGTGCAATTTCGAAAGACTGTACACCGCTTTCCTCGTGGTTGCTCTCTTGGGAGGATTGATTGGTTATGCAATCGGAGCAGTTTACACGCCGCAAAAGACGGTTACAGTCACGGAAACCATAGAAGTACCTGCGCATGAGTCTGAAAATCTGCCGCAGGACGCAGAGGTGTTCTTATTTGACATTCCTTTGTCCGATTCGTTACAGAGATATATCTACGAAATTTGCGCTGACGAGGGTGTTCCTGTAACACTGGCTCTTGCCATGATCGAGCATGAGAGCGGGTTTAACCCGGAGGTAATAAGCTCCACTGATGATTATGGCCTTATGCAGATCAATGCCATAAACCATGAATGGCTTGAGGAGAAGTACCGGGTCGCTGATTTCCTTAATCCGTACCAGAACGCATTTTGCGGTATCACCATTATTGGTAGTTACATCGAGAAGTACGGTGATTACGGCAAGGCTCTGATGGCGTACAACATGGGAGATTATGGTGCGCAAAAGGCATGGGAGAACGGGGTAACAAGCAGTTCCTACTCTACCACCATTCTCGATCTCATGCAGAAGTACGAGGAGGTGTTACACAATGCCGAACACGATGGAGCCTAAAAATCGTTCTATAGCTATCAGGGGGGGGGGAACAAGTGGAATCAGGCAAAAGAGTACGATTGCCAAAATTGTTTTACGAACGCCCTCTGACTCCAAAAGAAGCCCAATTTGCCGAAGACAATCTTTATATTGTCTGGTGGTACTTAGATCAGCAGAGACTTGACCGAGCAGAATGGTTTGATGTGGTGATCTTTCGCTATCTGATTAGTGTGAAACGATGGTTTGCTGTTCCTGATGTGCGGAAAAGTCGGTTCGTAACTGTGGCCTGTAATGCCATGAAATCTGCTATTGGGAATGAAAGAAAAAAGCAAAACAGGGAACCCAAAACCGTAAGCCTGTACGAACCTATACCCGGAACAGAGGGCTTGCTGTATATCGACACGATAGTGGCTTCGGAGATTTTTTGAGGAGGTAATGAAATGGAAATCAAATACAATGTTCAAGTCCCGCCTAAAAAATCATTTAACGGTGGAGCTAAAAGTGAAGAAGTCAAGGCCATTGAAGATTTTCTGACAAGCGGGAATGTCAAGAATGTGTGCTTTGAGTACGGGACTGATAAGGAAGCCAAAACCAAACTTTCCACGGTTTCTTCCCACAGGCGCAAGTGGAACGAAAAAAGCTCCAAAATGTATGACGCTTACCGGGTGGGCAACTGCATTTATATCATTCGTTTACGCAGTCAGGATATGAAAAAGCAATCGTGAAAGGAGGACGAGAAGCATGACAAACAAGAAGCTCGGAAACAGCTTTGAGTCCACTTTCTGTGAAATCCTCTTTCAGCAAGGCTTCTGGTGTCACAATCTTGCTCAGAATCAGGCGGGGCAACCGGCTGATGTGATTGCTGTCAGAAATGGTAAATCCTATCTGATTGACTGCAAGGTGTGTTCAAGAGGGAGATTCCCTTTTTCCAGAATTGAGGAAAATCAGCATTGCGCTATGAGTGCGTGGCAGGAAAGCGGGAACGGAAAAGGCTGGTTTGCTCTTTTGTGCTCAGGCCATATTTTCATGGTGGATTATGAGACGCTGGCACGGCTGGCAAAGACGCAATCAGGTATCAGCTATTCTGAAATGTGCTTCTATGGGTGCTCATTGGAAGCGTGGGTGGTGTTCGCATGATTATCACAGTTTCCAGCACACTCACCATCGAAAATCCAACGGCAGAAATGCTCGTATGGTGCAGTAAGCACATGAGAATTGCAAACCCTGAGTACCAGAAGAAAGTTCGCATGAATTTGTGGCTCGGCAATACTCCGAAAACCTTGAGCCTATACGAGCAGAGAGGAAATACCCTTGTGCTCCCATTCGGTACGCTGAGGACACTTCCTGACTTTGTAAAAAAGAACGCTGTCTTCATAAGCGATTTCAAGGCCGCTGAGGAGGTTCCCTACGGAGGGGTAGATATTCCCCTCTATGACTATCAAAAGGCCGCTGTGGACGCTGTGGCGGCACAGCAGTACGGTATTCTGCAAAGTCTAGCAGGTAGCGGAAAAACACAGATGGGAATTGCTCTTGTGAAACGGTTTGGGAAGAAAGCTCTTTGGCTCACCCACACGCTCGATTTGCTCAGGCAGAGTAAGGAACGAGCAGAGCTGTACATGGACAAACGGGTTATTGGAACAATCACCGAGGGAAAGGTCAATATCGGAAGCGGTATCACCTTCGCTACTATTCAGACCATGTGTAAGCTCGATCTATCGCAATACAAAAACTTGTGGGACACCATTATCGTAGACGAGTGCCACCGCTGTTCCGGGACACCTACTGCTATGACACAGTTTTACAAGGTTCTGAACTCTTTGGCGGCTCGACACAAAATTGGTCTCTCAGCTACCGTACACAGGTCTGACGGAATGATTGAAGCCACCTATGCACTTCTCGGTCATGTGGTCTACACCGTCCCTGATAAAGCGGTCGGTGACAAAATCATGAAGGTTGGTATTCTCCCTGTCGGAACAGGGGTGGAAATCAGCCGAGAGTGTATGAACACTGACGGAACGCTGAACTACTCGAAATTGATTACCTATCTCACCGAAAATCTTTGCCGGGAGGAAGTAATCGTAAACACCATCAAGCTGAACGAGGGCAAGAGCTGTCTGATATTGTCAGATAGGCTCGGTCACTTGGAGCACCTTATGTGCTGGCTACCGGCTCACATGAGACGGGACGCTGTGATGGTGAGCGGCAAAATGACAACGAAAAAAGGCAAGGCAGAACGAGAGAAAGCCATTGAGGATATGCGGTCGGGCAAGAAGAAATACCTGTTTGCGACCTATTCTCTGGCAAAGGAAGGGTTGGACATACCTCGTTTGGAGCGGTTGTTCCTTACGACCCCTCAGAAAGATTACGCTGTGGTGACACAGAGTATTGGCAGAATCGCTCGTGTTTTTGAGGGAAAGGCAGAACCTATCGCCTATGACTTCGTAGACAATATCTCGTACCTTGTGAAGTCCTATAAAAAGCGTTGCACAACCTATCGTAAGAACGGTTGTTACTTTGTGCAGGAGGTGAATTAGTGAGACTGATTGTTTATGATGTGGAGGTTTTCTGCGAAGACTGGCTGGTAGTTCTAAAGGACATGGAGACGGGCAAATACACCGTTGTCCACAACGATAATGAGGAACTGAAACAGTGCATTGCGGAGGAGAACATTTATGTAGGTTTCAACTCGAAGCACTACGATCAATTCATCATCAAGGCGATCTGCTGTGGATTCACCCCGCAGGAGGTAAAACAGGCCAACGATTACCTTATCGGCGGCGGTCAGGGGTGGGAATACCCTCCGCTGAGGGATTTCTTCTTCCGCTTCAATAATGTGGACATCAAAGACGATATGCAGATGGGCTTGTCCCTTAAAGCTATTGAGGGACATTTGGGGCTTTCTGTTGAGGAATCCACCGTCCCTTTCGACATCGACAGAGCGTTGACTGAGGACGAGCTGAAAGAAACCGCCAAGTACTGTATGCACGATGTTGACACGACCGAGCGGCTGGTGGAGCTTCGGAAGGACTACCTCAAAAACAAAGTCCACATTGGCAAGCTGGCAGGGCTGGAAGATGTAAAGGCAATGGGCATGACAAACGCCAAGCTGACAGCCGCTTTGCTGAAAGCAACAAAGCAACCCCATGATGATGAACGCAAATATGTGTACCCTTCGCACCTAAAGCGAGAGTACATTCCGCAGGAGATTTTCGATTTCTTCAACAAGATGTACAACCCGTCCATTTCGGACTCGGAGCTGTTCAGTGAGAAGCAGACCTTCTCCATTGGCGAGTGTCCCGGTGTCGTAGGGTATGGCGGTATTCATGCCGCAATCCCCAACTACTTCTTTGAGGAAACCGATGAACGGGTTATCCGAAACAAAGATGTGGCGAGTTATTACCCCCACCTCATGACGCTGTGTGGGTACACCTCCCGCAACATTCCCTCGGCGCAGGTCTTTGAGGAAGTGCTGGAAACCCGTATGAAAGCCAAGGCAAGCGGTGACAAAGCTACCGCAAACGCTCTCAAGCTGGTTGTGAACACAACCTATGGCGCACTGCTCAACAAGTACAATGACCTGTTTGACCCTCTCATGGGACGCTCAGTGTGTATCACAGGGCAGTTATTCCTCCTTGAGCTGGCAGAACATCTGTACGCCGATATTCCGGGGCTGAAAATAGTCCAGCTCAACACGGACGGTATCATGGTCGAGTGCAACCGGGCTGACCTTGGGAGACTGGACGAAATCTGTAACGAGTGGCAGAAGCGCACCGGCTTTGAACTGGAAGAAGATTCCGTGAAGAAGATTGCGCAAAAAGATGTGAACAACTACATCGAGGTGCAACCGAGCGGTGAGGTCAAGGAAAAGGGCGGCTATCTCGTCAGGGGCATTTCCAGCGTGGGGGCTTGGAAAATCAACAATTCCTGCTGTATCGTTGCGACCGCCCTCCGAGAGTACTTCGTTCACGGTACACCTGTGGAAGACACGATCAACGGCTGTGACGATATTTTCCAGTTCCAGATTATCGCAAAAGCTGGTGTGAAATATCGTGAAGCATATCACCTTGTCGATGGTGAGCAAGTCCCGGTACAGCGAGTGAATCGTGTATATGCCACGGCAGACGAGCGGTATGGGAAACTGTTTAAGGTTAAGGCAGAGAATGACTCCACCGCCAAAATCGAAATGCTCCCGGAGCATTGTATCATCGACAACGATAATCACTTAACCATTGCCGAGGTGGACAAGCAGTTCTACATCGACATGGCAAAAAAGAGAGTCAATGACTTTTTAGGGATTAAGCCCGAAAAGAAAAAATCAACGAGGAGGACAAAAACAATGGCAACGACCACCAAGACGGAGAATGTCTACCAGAAGCTCATTAAGGCGAGAGAACAGTTCCTCAATGCCGATGTGCAGAAGACGGGTAAGAATATGCACCTGTCGTTCAAGTATTTCGAGCTGGACGATATTGTTCCCACCGCAATCCGTATTTTCGCAACTGTAGGGCTTGTTCCTGTCGTGAACTTCACCACTGATACCGCCACCATGACGATTGTGAACACCGACAACCCGGAGGACACTGTGGCATTTGTGGCTCCGTTTAACCAGATCGCTCCCATTGTGAGCAACACTGGTAAACAGGCTACCAACGAAATGCAAGCCCTTGGTTCATCTATCACATATATGCGCCGCTACCTCTACATGATGGCACTGGACATTTGCGAGAGTGATTCCATTGACGCAAACGCTGGCAAGCCAGTGTCTACTCCCGCTCCTGCGGAAGCCGCACCCAAAGCACCTGCCACCCCGCAACAGCGTCAGGAGGTTAAAGAAGAACTGACTGCCCCTGCTGACAATGCCACTACCTTGCAGATTAAGGGTCTCAAGAGCGTCTTGAAAAAGCTCAAGGACGCCGACCCCACCAAGGAAGAAATGATCGCACAGATTGCGGTGCAGACAAAGGGGTTCACTGAGATCAGCAAGTCTGACTGTGAAGCTCTGATTACCAGAATCACCACTATGTTGGAAGGGAGTAACGAATGATGAAATGGCTCGATTCTAACCAGATTCAGATTACACCTCCGAAACGCACTAAAAAAGTGACCGGCACCCGCTTTGCTACTATCCTTGGGCTGAACCCTTGGTCTACCCCGTTTGAAATGTGGTGCGCTATCACCAAGACCTACGAGAAGCCCTTTGAGGACACGATCTACACCATTGCCGGTAAGACCATTGAGCCGAAACAGGCTGAGTATATGAAAAAATCTTATGGTATGGATTTGATTACCCCTACAGACCGTTACGGAGAGGATTACTTCAATAAGACTTGGGGAGATTTCTTCCCTGAGAATCCGCACTTTGGCGGTATGTGGGACTACCTCGGAGTGAATGAAAACGGCGAAGTGGACACCGTACTTGAAATGAAGACCACCAAGCGTATTGAGGACTGGCAGAATGACGCTCCCGAATACTACGCTCTACAGGCGGCTCTCTACGCATATCTGCTTGGAGTGGACAATGTTATCATGGTCGCTTCCTTCCTTGACGAGAAGGACTACACAGACCCCTCCAAGTATGTTCCCAATATCAAGAACACCATCACGGTAGAGTTCAAGGTGAGTGAGCGTTACCCGGACTTCGAGCGCATGGTCTCTGAGGTGAAGTCTTGGTGGGGAGAGTATGTGGCTGGCGGTATCTCCCCTGTCTATGACGAGAAGAAAGACGCTGAGATTTTGGCGGCTTTACGCACTCACAATCTCACCCCCGATACAGACATTGACGCTCTTATCAAGGAAGCCGAAAGTCTCAAAACAGAGGTGGACAAGGCCGCTACCGCTATCGCTGATAAAGAGAAGCGGCTGAAAGAGATCAATGACATCATTAAGGAACACGCTATGAAGCAGTTCCGGGACGGTGATAAAAAAGTGGAGATCAAAGGCTCCACTTACACTTGGACGGTTTCTCGTTCTGAAACCTCCACCATTGACAAAAAAGCACTGGAAGCTGACGGTCTGCTTGAAAAATATCAGAAGAAATCTGAGCAGTATCGTATGACTGTAAAATAAGGAGGATTTACCATGAAATTCCAGAAATTTGTAAAAGCTCTTGGCTCTGACGGTATCGTTTACAACCGCAAAAATGGTGAACGCTGGCTTGCTTCTGACCGAGTGTTTATGAAAATCCCGGAAGACATTCACAGTGTTACCTGTGCTGATATTACAGATATGCCCGATTTTGCGGAGAACATCATCAATTACGACAGCTTCACCGACCCTTGCGAACTCCATGCGGCTGTCATGCCCTACGCCGATGGCGTTATCAAAGACTGCGTTCGTATTTATGCTACCGAGGGAGAACAGAACAAGGTTGCCATTGACAACAGCTCTTATGCTCTTATTGAGCGAAAAGACATTGTAGAAATGTTTGTCAAATACAACGCCGAGGAAGAAATCAGTGAGGGCAAAGCTCTGGTAATTAAGCGTCCTGCAAATTTGTCCTCTGACGAAGAAGTGATTGGCCTGATTTTCCCGACAGATTACGAGAAATGAGGAGGGCACCATGTATATTGACCCGTTCGTTGCCGGTGTAATTTCTACTATTTTGGTGGAACTCGTACTGATTGTCGGCTATGCCATGTATGTGAGCACTAAGAAGAAATAAGGAGGACAAAAACAATGGCAAGAATCCCTATGACGAGTGGTTTCACTCTCATTCCAGAAGGAACCTATGTGTTCCGGGTATATGACGCTACCTATGACGAGGAGTTTGGCAAGATTGAAGTAAAGCTGGTAAATGCCGCTGGTATGACCCATACCGAACGCTTTTCAATTAAAGATAAGAATGACGAGCTGAATGAAAAGGCTTCGAACGCTTTCTCTTATTTTGCCAAGACGGTAATGGGTGATTACACCTTGGAGGATATTGACCCATCTGAGCTTATCGACCATTTTGTTTGCGCAGAGGTCGTTCACACCAAGCTCCCCTCCAATAAAGACCCGAACAAGACCGTTACCTTCGCAAATCTCGGCGATAAATCCCCGGCAGAGTATTTTGACACCGAGCCTGTAGCTCGTGCTTTAACCCTTGGAAAAGAGAAGGACGCTTCTGTCGCACCGAAAGCCGCCGCACCTGCCCCTGCTCCTACCCCTGCGGCGCAACCTGCAAAGGGTCTCGACCTTGACGCTCTGCTTGGCGATCTGTAAGCGTTGAGCAGGTGCGGCGGTGAGTATAAAATGTTGCAAAGACTGTGTAGCACCTAAACGCCATGTCGGTTGTCACGCTACTTGCGCCGAATATTTATCCGAAAAGAAAGCCTATGACGAACTCAAGGAAAAAGAGCGCAAGTGGCGTGAAGCCGAAAATGGTTTATATGTTCAAAGAACCAAGGGTGTCTACAGAGCTTTGCGGAGCAGGAGGAAATGAAATGGAGATCGCAAAAGACGATAAAGGGAAAGCAAAACTTTCTCTTGTTCCCGTTCAGATCATTCGTGATATTGCGCTTGTCAGGGAGTATGGCACTGCGAAATACCACGACCCTAATAACTGGAAAAAGGTAGAATTGCAAAGATATATAGACGCTTTTTACCGGCACTGGCTCTCTTTCATTGAGGATAACCATTCAAAAGACATGGAGAGTGGTATAGAGCACTACAAGCACATGGCCTGTAATATGGCGTTTATCTGTGAACTGATGAAGGAGGAAGACCAATGACGGAATTAGAGCGAGTCCAATTATTTGAAGCCGCTGGTCTTGACAAAATCATTTCAAAAGATTTTAAGGCTTATCTGATTGTAAACGGTTTCTTCCGTTCACCGGCAAGCACAAAGTTTCACGGCGCATACGAAGGTGGCTTATTCGATCATTCGCTGATGGTGATGAACACTCTTGTAGACCTGTCTGCGAAAAACGGCCTGAAATGGCAGAGAGCCGAAAGCCCTTTCATTGTGGGTATGTTCCACGACCTGTGCAAAATAGACCAGTACCGTCACCCTATCTCAGGAACGATTTACGATGGGAGCAAGGAATGTCCAGTTTATGACGAGCAAGCGTGGGAATACAACCCCGACACAACTCTGAAAGGCCATGGGGATAAATCGGTTATTCTTTTATCTCAGCACATGACTATGACCGAGGAGGAATCTCTGTGTATTCTCTTTCACATGGGTGCTTTCACCGAGCAAGACCAATGGAGGAGCTACACTAACGCTGTACACCAGTTCCCCAATGTGCTTTGGACACATCACGCAGATATGATCGCTTCTCATGTGGTAGGTGTTTGATATGCCGGTTTTCAAAAGAAACCGAGGTCATATCTTTGGCGTACAGTTCAGTACAAAAGAACAGAAAGCCATAGACGCTGAAATATTACGCCAATGCGCCGAGTTCGACAAAAAGAACGCCAATGAGATAGACGCTCTGGTTTTATGGCTACTTCACGAAAAATTTGGATTTGGTAAGAAACGGCTGAGAGCTTTTTACGACTACTTTTTGACTGAGATAGACGCTCTGGCAAAGTGGTACGAAATGGGTGACGAGGACAAAGCATGGCTTTGCACCTACAAGCTGAAACAATACGGTATTGACATTGCCGAATGGAACAAGGAGGGCGAAAAATGAACTATAAGCTGAAAAATACGAACGGGAAAGTGATTTTTCTACTTCGTACAGGCAAGGATTTGGTAAAAAATCAGATGGCGATTGCGTCCGCACAACATATTATCGACAACGGAAAACTGCTAAAATCCGATGTTGACGGTTATCCCATCAATATTGACAACAGGTGGTATTTCGAGGGAGAACTCTCCAAGCGGACGGTTTCAAACAAAAGTGATGTCAAAGCGGAGGACAAGGAATGAGAACTTATTATTCTGAGTATATCCAGCATTGCATGAGATTTTACGCTCGCCACCCCCACCCCAAGTTCCACTCTGACGCAGACAAGCAGAACTGGTATGCGTGTGAGAACGCTCTAAAAGGCTTCTCTGACAGCGAAAAAGACATTCTGTTGTTTATTTACCGAGAGGGCGATACTGTTCCTGATAATGTCTACAGAGCTTCTGTAGATAAGAACATCAAACAGGACACCATCTGGAAACTTGTCAATGAATTAGAGCGAAAGATCGCCAAAAGGAGGAACTTGATTTGACGCACTACGAGAACATACCCGAAGAGCTGAAACAATTAAATCAGTGGGTCTGCACTCGCAGTGACAGCAAGGTTCCCATGAAAGCATTTGAGCGGGAAGCCGCTTCGTCTACCAATCCAGAAACATGGTCTTCCTTCGACACGGCTCTCAAGGCTGTGTCGGAGGGACACTATGATTATTGTGGGTTTGTCTTTAATGATAACGGTTATGTGGGCATTGACATTGACGATGGGTACGACCAAGACGGGTTTCTTTCTCCGTTGGCGGCTGAGATCATCGGTATGTGCGAGAGTTACACTGAAAAATCAAAGAGCGGCAGAGGGTTTCATATTTTACTCAGAGGTACGCTCCCCTTTAAGGGGAAGAACAACCTTGCAGGTGTAGAGATTTACAAAGCGGCTCGCTACTTCATTATGACCGGCGATACGCTTTTATACAACACCATCGAAGAAGACCAAGGAGCCATTGATTATGTGGTAGAGAAGTTTTTCCCTGAGACCAGAGAGGAAAAGGACGGGGAGAAATACGGCGGCAGAATTTACTCTCCAATATGGAGTCTTCCTGAGAACAACCGTATAAAGCTCCGTCCAGTATATCCCCGGATTTCTGACGGAAGCAGGAACATTTGCCTTACCTCTCTCGCCGGTATGCTTCACAATCAGGGGTACAGTAAACAGCAAATCTATGACGAGCTGTTGTATGCCAACATGGTCGCTTGTGACCCTCCACTTGATCGAAATGAAATTCGCACAATCTGCAATAGCGTGACTCGCTACAAAAGATAAAATATAACACAAAAGGGATTGACAAACAATCTTTTCCGTGTTATTATTTAATCGCAAGAAGACAACAAATAATCTTGTTAAGATTGAGGAGGTACTTGCTATGATTCAAGATTATTGCCGGGGTGACATCTTCTTTATCACAGAGGGCGCATACACAGGCTCGGAGCAAAACGGTGGTAGACCCGGTGTTATTGTCTCAAACGATGTCGGCAATAAACATTCCCCTAATGTTGAGGTCGTGTTTCTTACATCACGAGAGAAGAAGCCCATGCCTACTCATGTAGAAGTGTTGTGCAAGGTTCCGTCAACCGCTCTCTGCGAAAACATTCAGACTGTATCAAAAGAACGGCTTGACAGTTTTATCCGTTCCTGTACTACCAGTGAAATGAAGAATATCGACAACGCCTTGTTGTGTTCGTTGGGGCTTCACGCTCCTGCGGCTGTCGGGGGGGGGACTCAAGTTTCTACACCTACTCCTGCGGCTGTTTCCGAAGCGGAAATTGAGCGAAACTTGTACAAGGCTTTGTATGAACGGCTTTTAGACAGAGTTGTCGTAGATAGGAAATAAGGAGGATTTCGATGTTAGTCACACTCATACAGGCAACGCCTGACCCCATCAAAACCATTGCTAAGATCGCAAGCATTTGCTACGACAGTGACCCTAAAAACCCGCTCGGACTGGTGAAGCACCTGTACCGCAACGGACACCATAGCGTATTCGAGCATATTTACTTTACATTTAAGATTGAGGGTATCTCTCGTGCCTGTTCGCACCAGCTCGTGCGACATAGACACTGTAGCTTTACGCAGAGGTCTCAGCGGTACTGCTCTGAGGACGGTTTTGGAGTTGTGGTTCCCCCTTCCATTGACCCAAAGTATTTTGTACATGATATGAAAGACATCAGGGATTGTTATGAAGATTATCAGAGAAGCGGTGTCCCTAACGAGGACGCACGATATGTTCTTCCCAATGCTTGTATGACCTCTTTGTACCTGTCCTGTGATCTGAGAGAGCTTATTCACATGGCTAATGAACGCCTGTGCATAAGAGCACAGTGGGAAATCCGTGAAGTGGTAGAGTTGATGGTGGCTGGTGTAGACCCTGACCTTCAATTCATGCTTGTTCCTAAGTGCAAGAGCGGTCGTATTATCTGCAATGATCCTTGTAAGGAGGGCAAATCCAATGACTGACTTTTGGAGAGAGATTCAAGATGAATTTGAAACCATGCAGAGAATGTCCTGTGTTCCTAAAAATATTCACAAGGTTCCAACAGGTTATATTTTTGACGAAGAAAAGTCAGTGAAATGGAATCGAGAGCAGGTTGACGCAAATAATGCCGCCTACATCAAAGAGGTTGCTCGGCTTAACACCCTTCGCAACAAAGAACGGGATAGAATTTACGAAGAAATCTACACTGCCATTCGGCAGGAAGTGGGGCATAATCTATCTCGCAAAAAGGCCATAGTAATTTGGAATTTGGCCTACGATTGGGGCCATTCGGGAGGAATTATGGAAATCTGCAATTATTTAGATGAACTGATGGAGCTTGCAGAAAAGTTGTTAGAGAAAGAGGAGACAGCAAATGGACGAAAGCAATAAAATCTGTCCTCTATTCTACATTTGTTCTGAGTGCAACACTCTTGAGTCATGCCTGTGTCGCAAAGAGAATTGTGCATGGTGGGTAGAGGACAAGCAAAAATGTGCTATTGCGGTAGGAGGTGAACGCAGTCGTGGCAAGTGATAGAGAGCTTTTCGAGCTTCGCAACGGTAGGGTTATTATGGACGAAGACTTGTCCGAAAAAATGTACATTATCAAATCCTATCACCCTGAGAAAGCGGACGAAACCAGTTCTGGCTTCGAGTGGTCGGAAATGGGTATGGCAAACCTGTTCGGTATGCTTTACAATCGGGAAGCTCGCTATTGTACTGAGCACAAAAGCTGGTACACCTACTTTGAGGGAGCATGGCGCAAAGACGAGGGCGCAATCCTTGTCTCCGAAAAAATCAAGGACTTTGTGCGGCTGATGATTCTCTACTGCGGAGAGATCGTAGACGATGAAATCCGAAAAGCCTATACCTCTTTCGTAAACAAGATGGGTGACAGGCGCATGAGAGATAGAATCCTCAAGGACGCAACCGGCGAACTGCGTATTTCGGCTACTGAGTTTGACGCTGACCCATACCTTATAAATTGTCTGAATGGTACTTACTCTCTCCGAGACTTTTCATTCCGAGAAGCTAAGTGGGACGATTTTCTCACCATGCAGACCAATTTTCGTCACACTGTCCGCAGGGACATCAAGTGTGAACGGTGGGAGCAGTTTATTGACGAAGTTACACAGGGCGATAAGGACAAGGCCGATTTCCTACAACGCTCCCTTGGTTATTCTATCCTTGGTATGAGCAATGAAGAGTGTATGTTCATTCTTCATGGTAAAACGACCCGTAACGGAAAATCCACCTTGCTCAACACCATTGAAACCATGCTTGGTGATTACGCCAAGGTTGCACCTGTCGGTATGATCTGCCGGGGAGACAGGCAGAAGGACGCAGAAGCGGCTTCCCCTACCCTCGCCGGTCTAAAGGGAAAACGCTTCGTAACTATGAGCGAGTCCAACGAGTATGGCAAGCTGGACGAGGAGAAAATCAAGCAGTTTACAGGCGGTGAAGAAATCTCAGCTCGTGCGCTGTACCAGTCAGCAATCACTTTCAAACCGCAATTTACGCTCTGGCTTTCTTGTAATGATCTGCCCATGGTGACGGACAAGTCCCTATTTGCTTCCGAGCGTATCAAGGTTATTGAGTTTAACCGGCACTTCTCCCCCGCCGAGCAAGACACGCACCTTAAAGACGAGCTTACTTCTCAGGAAGCCATGAGCGGTATCTTCATGTGGCTGGTGCGTGGGTACATCAAGTACAAAGAGCATGGGCTTACCATGTCAGAGCCGTTAAGGTCTGTTGTAGCGAAATACGAGCGGGATAATGACCTGGTGCTTCAATTCCTCGAAAACCGCTGTGTACGAGTTCCAGAGGAAGAATACAACCCGCTTGGTGAGAAGAATAAGTGGACAACTATCAGAGCCAAAGACCTCTATCAAGCGTTCAAAATATGGGCGAAATCTGAGGGTGCTTATGTGCTCTCTGCGAGAAAATTCAACTCAGAGATGGAGCGTCACCCCGAATGGTTTGACCGCAAATCAACTTCCAGCGGTTTCGTAATCTATTGGGGGTTGAAGCTCAAGGAGGTTGTGTGATGGAGAAATGGCAGTATGAAATGTTGCAAGACCAGTTTTCCAGAAAAGCAGAGAACAATCCTTACGGAAAGAACGGCAACTTCAAATATGAGGAAGGTTACAAGCAGGGTATTCTTGCGGCTAAAAGTATTCTCTCCGACTTCTATCATCGGCATTACGAAAAGGATGATTGATTATGAACGCAAGCTGTATTGACGAAAACGCTAAGTTCAAGCTCTGCCCTTATCGTGTCTACACCGAAGAACACCCGCCTGTTCTGCGTGGGAATGGGGCGATCACTACTCAGCAGTTTTATCCCTGTTTGGGAGAAGCGTGTGTTGCGTATCATGTGGGTGTTTGTCTTAGACTGTCAAAGCGTGTGAAGGAGGTATCGAAATGAAAATCAAAGTTGAGCATGAAGTTTCTCCCGAAAAAGAAACTTGCACTCACGATGGAGATTTTTGGGGAAAGAGCATTTGCCGGTATCACACTCACAGGGATAGAACACATGGTCGAAAAGCTCCTGTTGAGCGACATCTTCCGAAATGCACATTATTTGATTGTTGGCTCAAAAGGGATTATGTGAAATGTGAAGCCTGTAAAAATGCGTGTAATGAAGCTGAGAGGGAGAAAAATGTTTGCAATACAGAACATCAAAACGGGTAATTTTCTGTATGGAACAGACTACCGATATTTCCCGCCGCACCAGAGAACGAGCAGAAATCAGGCTCTCACCTACGACTCTTTGGCAACTGCGAAAGCCGACTTTCGCAGCCGAAGATGTGGTAAGGACTATCGGGTAGTGTGCCTTAAAACCATTGAAGTAAAACGAATTATAGATTTTGACGCAGAAAACCGCTACGAAATCTATGACGAAGATTGGAGTGATGAGGGTGGAGAAGAAAATTCTGAGAGAAATGCAGGGCTTGTTGGAGGACATCAACCGGGTTGAGATCGTATCTCACCTGCTCGATGGCACTCTCCTGTCTTGGCTTAGTAACTGGAAAATGCGAATGGGAATGTTGTTGGCGTTCCTGATTGAGAACGAGGGGTGCAAAAATGAGCGACTTTGAACTTCTGAAAGCTCTGCAAAACGAGCTGGTAGAGACCTTGGAAAAGCGTAAAAACTCCAAAACTATTACCCATGAAAACTGCAAAGCGAAGATCAATCGACTGCGACTTTCCATCAATGAAGTCATGCTTCGTATTGAGAAAAAGTGCACCTCATTTTATAAAGACAAGCCCGAAGCGTGGGAATAATTGAAATTATCCTATTCGGATTGAAAAGCAATCTAAAACGACATTTGGAAAACAGTCTAAATCGGATTGTTATTTGTCTTTTGAAAAAATTATAGGTGAAGTAGTTAAAGTAGTTCAAATCTTGATTTTGCGTAAAAGTCCTCTATAAGGGGTCTATATAGTAAAAGTTTACGGAAAAATCGATTTTTAACTACTTCAACTACGCAATAAGAATAAGAAGAAAGAGGACTCTCGGAGGAGGTAAAACGACTATGGCAGTGAAGAAAAACACTGGTGGAACTAAGAGAAACAACCCGAATGGGATTGGTTTACCTGCAAGCAAAAGTTCACTCATGCTTGAAGATGGTGACAATGCGAAGTTTACCAGTATGAATTTGCATTTTATGAATCTCCCGAAAATCGACCTGCATGACGAAAAAGCTGTGCAGAACAGGCTCAATGAGTATTTCGACTTTATGATACAGAATGATATGAAGCCCTCTGTATCTGGTATGGCTATGGCATTGGGGCTTGACAGAAGAAGACTGTGGGAAATCAAGACTGGTAACACTCAGGGCAGTGGAGCATTGGGTGGGCTGTCCTCGTTGCCGCAAGAGGTAACGGACTTAGTAAAAAAAGCCTATCAACTTTTGGAGTGTCTGTGGGAGGACTATATGCTCAATGGCAAGATCAACCCCATGGCTGGTGTATTCCTCGGTGTCAACAACTATGGCTATCAAGATGTCAAAAAGGTCGATGTCGCTCCTGTCCTGCCCACAAACAAGGACAACGACTATGACGCTGACGCAATCCGGGAACGCTACCTTATCGACTCTAACGACTCCGACTCTGACTCAGACAACGACTAACGACTTTCGACTATCAAACGACTTTCGACTATCAACTATGAAACCGCCGCTTATGATCGCTGGCTTTTGCCGGGAGAAATGCGGCGGTTTTTCTTTTGGTGCTGATCGTCCCCCGGTGGAGGTGGAGCCGGTGGAGCGTGGGCGGGTTTTCGTTTTCGCTTATATAATGTATATAGGACAAAAAGCAATCCGAAAAAGATAAAAAATTTCCGAAAGCCTCTTGACAATTCGTGAAAAGCGAATTATACTATAATCACAACAGGACAACAAACAATCCAAACGAGATTAACAGGAGGTTTTTTGGAATGAGAAAATACGAATTGACACCGACAGACGGACGCAAGAGCTTTTACGGGAAGGCGGTTGTAATTGTGGAGGACAACGGGACAGAAACGCTATACAGCTATAACACCCCTATTATTAAACGGCTTGTTTCCGGGGAGCTTGTCAAGTTGTGGGACGGGTGGACAGCCACAACAGGCCGACACATTCAAGCGTTTTGCGGGTTGAATAAAGCCGCATACATGAATTTATAAGAGGAGGGCGCAAAAATGAAATACAAAACCACGAGAAAAGCCATTGTAAACGGTTCTGTAAATGTTCGTTGTGCGGGGTATTGTGATCTTTCCTATTTACTCCGCAATCATTCCCCCATTGCTTATACTTGCGGTGTGTACGGCTGGAATTTTGATGTATTCGAGATTTACGGCGTTACGATTTGCACCGGGTACAGAAACATGCCGGGAAAACAGCTTGACGGCGTAGCGGAGTATGAGAAAAAAGCCCGTGAAATTTGGGGCAATTATTCCATGCCATACGAGGAACAAAAGGAAAAAACCGAAATTTTGTTGCAAGAATTTTGCAAGCTCAACGGCGGGAGGGTTTGAAAATGAGGGCTTACACATGGACGGAAAACGGCTTTACTTTCAAGCGGATAAATAAGAAACAGGCACGACAGGCATATAACAACGGTTTAACGGTTCGTTTCTGCCCTTGCAATTTGCGCCCCGGTTCGGTTTTTCGGCTTGATATGGATATGAACAAAATACAAGAGAATTGCGCCGGGGCAAGTTTTGATAGGCTTGTCAATGTGTTTGAAATGTTTAATTGCCGGGACAGGGAAACGGGAAAATATACCGCTTTTTATATTCCGGTTGAAACGGTGGACAGATTCACCGGGGAAAAGCCCACGGCGGGAACATTGGGAACGGTTGAACAATACGCATATAGCTATATGGAGGGCTGAAAAATGAAAAAATATATTTTCAAAACCACTGCTACAATGAAACCATACAATAATAAAAATTGGTGGATTGATGGCGGCATTATACCAGTAAAACATATTGAAGCGGAAACGGTGAAAGACGCTTTACAGATTTTCCGGGATATTGTGGACGAACAACATTATATTAGCATTTCCGATAGAGCATTAAAGAATAAAAACCCCATGTATAGAGATACCGAAACCGGGGACGCTTTACAAGTTGGTTATGTTATTACTGGAAAAACAGAATTTCAAAAGGATTCCGGGGAATGGGTTACACAGTATATTGATTTATGGGTTGAAATTATTACCACTGTGAAAACAATCTTTTGAGAGGGGGTTATATTATGACTGATTACAACAAAATTGCAATGGACAATCTCAACGCCCTAATGCGTGAAATTGCAGAATATTCCCGCATGGCTGAGGAAATAGGCGCAACGCTGGACAGTTTGAAAGACAGCTTGAAAAAGTACATGGACGAAAACGGGCTTGACAGTATCGCCGGGAATGAACACAAGGCAAGTTATAAAGCCGTTACAAGTTCCCGCATTGACACAACGGCATTAAAACGGGATATGCCCGAAATAGCCGCAAAATATACCAAAACGACAGAAACAAGGCGTTTTCTATTCGTGTAAAGGAGGGTAAACAATGTATAAAAGTGTTTTTGATCTTTCCCCCGCTGAAATGGAGGAATTAAAGCAATCGTATTTTTACCAGTTACAAGACGAAAACCCGGAAATATTGCAAGGTATTACAGAAGCCGAACAAATACCAGATGATATTATACAAGAACATTATAACGGCGTTGCGTTTGTAAATGATGATTTCTTTTGTAATATGGAGGGTTAAAAATGGGGCTTGTGATCTTGCTTGTTTTTCCGTTCGTGCTTATGGCTGAAATTTTGAAACGAAACAAATAATTACATATACCCCGCCTATATTGGGCGGGGTTTTTCGTGCCCTCTATAATCGGCCTGTAATGCCCTGTAGAGGGCTTTTATATTTTGGGGTATCTCTCTTTACCCCTTGCCCCTTGTGCGGCGTGTATGGCTTGCCATGGGTTTATATACAAGAGCTTTATATAATGGGCTTATATTATATCCTTGTTTTATTTATTATGATCTTGTGTTGTGGGCTTGTGTCCTTGCGTTTCTCTGTTATGATATTTGTGCTATGGTATGGGATTATATAGAGGGCTTGCGCTATTCTTTATTATGGGCAAGTTGTACCCCGCTATTTTTAGAGTATATTCTATTGATAGTAGCGGGGGCTTATGTCAATAGGGTTTGAAAGCTATGTTTTGAATGTGCTATCACGGTTTTATAATGCTATTGACAGCGGGACAGGCAAGCCGGGAGCCGGGACAGCTCGCCCCGGAGGGCATACCCCCGGAGGGGGACAGCGACCCGGCGCAGGAGCCGCAGGGAGTGGCGTGAGTAGCCGAAAAACCGAAAAAGAAACAAAAAGGATATTTTATTATCTTTTTAGTGTTGACAACAATCGTTTCAAATGCTATACTAATCCTACAAAGACAACGGAGGTGCATTATGGTATTAAACAATATCGAACTTGATGTGAAAGTCAAATGCCTTGAATCCAACATGAACCAACTGAACCTTGCTGAGAAAATCGGCACGACAGGTCAGTATGTCAATCGTATCATCAAGCGCAAGGACGGTCTGTTGAACAAGACCTTTGTTGAGATTATGGAAGCTCTCGGATATGACATCGAATTTACCTATGTGAAGCGGGGTGAAAAGTAATGGGAGTTATTTTAACAAAGAAAGCAAAAAGTAAGATCATAAAAATATTTGAACACCCGAATGAAGTGTATTCGATTTATCTAAAGGATTCAGATGATGTTGTCTGGATAGAGGGTAAAGTCAACTTATACGCTTTCCTGCAACAGTTGTCTGATTGAAGCGGGGGGGAGGTGAGTACATGAAGGTCGGTTATGTACGAGTGAGCACCGCAGAACAAAACCCGGCGAGACAGATGGAATTGATGAAATCCCTTGGTGTGGAGAAGATTTATCAAGAGAAGCGCAGTGGCAAGAACACGGACAGGCCGCAGTTCAACGAAATGCTCTCTTTTCTGCGTGATGGGGACACGCTCTATGTGGAGTCATTTTCCCGCCTGTCCAGAAGCACACGAGATTTGCTTTCTACTGTAGCAACGCTGACAGAACATGGTGTAAATCTTGTGTCGGACAAGGAGAATTTTGACACCAGCACACCACAGGGAAAATTTGTGCTGACGGTGTTTGCGGCTCTTTCAGAGTTTGAACGGGAAAGCATTTTGGAAAGACAGCGGGAAGGAATTGAAATTGCCAAAGCCGAGGGAAAATATAAAGGACGCAAACCCATTCCTACCAACGAAAAGTTCTTCACAGTGGCAAAGGCTTGGGCAGATGGAAAGGTCGCTCTCAAGGACGCAATCCGGGAGTCTGGTATGTCTTCGTCCACATTCTTTCGTAAATGCAAGCAGTATGAAATTAGCAGGAGAAGTAGTTAAAGTAGTGGAAAATCATGTTTTGCGTATAACTTTTCATAGTATGCGCGTATTAAGCAAAATTTTACGGAAAAACCGAAAAACAACTACTTTAACTACTTGAGAGGAATGAACGACCATGGGACGATATGATAATTTTCACAATACCAAGAACATCGAAAAGGCTCAGAAGAAGCTTGACAAGCTCCTGAGTAAGCGCAAGCCCGACCAGTATCAGATTGACTTGGCAAGGGAAGCTCTTGCCCAAGCGAAGCTGTTTGAGAGCTGTCAGATTTTCAAAAGTTTCAGCGGGTATGCACCGAACGAGAACATCATGTTCAGTGATGATAACCGTGTGATGTGGTTCATCAAGTACCTTATCCCCTACGATGAAGTCAGCTCGTACTCCCTCGTGGAGAATGTGGTGCAGAAAGCGCAGACGCAAACCAAGAGCCGGGGCGTTATCTCACGAGCTATCATCGGCGGGGCGATTGCAGGTGGTGTCGGGGCTGTCGTTGGAGCGGCTTCGGCGGGGTCGAAATCTCAAACTACCTACTACAACGAGGGCAAGGGCTTTTTCCTGCAAATCTTCACGAAGAACGGCGAACGATATAGCTGTCACATTGAGAGCAACGGGTTTATTGCGAATAAGGTTCACCCGAAATGGCTTGAGCTTGGAACGAAGTTACAATCCATTATTGACGGGAAGGTATAAACCAGATTATTAAATGGCGCATGATTGCGAGAGCGTGAAGCTCAAACGGTCATGCGCCATTTTCTTTTGGAGGTATTTATGCGAAATCTACTTGAGACGATTTATGAAAAAGTGAGGACGGGTCATGCCTATCAATCTATGGAAGACCTGTATTACATGAGTAAGGAAGCAATGAAAACCGACACCGCTCTCGCTGTGGAGTTTTTGAAACTCCTCTCTGTTGAGTGCGAGAGAGCCATGCGTGATAGGTCTATATCAGGGGAACAGGTGCGATTGATCTATGACCTGCACAGGAGGGTTTGCCTTACCGCCGCCCCTTACGATTTTGACTGCTATCTGCTCTATGTGGAATGGAACCGGGAGCCTGACAAGAAGTTCTACCCTCCCCGCCGCAAGGTTTTGAAGCAGGTGGTGGACGCTCTGCAAGAGCTGGCAGACGATAAACTTGACTTGTTGGCGGTCTCCCTCCCTCCCGGTAGCGGGAAGACTACTCTTGCGATTTTCTACCTCACTTGGCTTGGCGGTAGGATTCCAAATGAACCCATGCTGACAGGTTCACATTCCAATTCTTTTGTGCGTGGCGTTTATGATGAATGTCTGCGAATTATGGACGAAAACGGCGATTACCTTTGGCATGATGTTTTCCCCAATGTAAAGGTGTCCAACACTAACGCAAAGGACTGCCGTATTGATCTCGACAAGAGACAGCGTTTTGAAACTTTGGAGTTCACCTCCATCGGAACCGGCAACGCTGGTCTGTATCGTGCCGCTACCCTGCTCTACTGTGACGATTTGGTGTCTGGTATCGAGGTGGCATTGTCGAAAGAGCGTCTGGACAAGCTGTGGGAGACCTACACCACGGACTTGAGACAGCGTAAAATTGGAGACCACTGTAAAGAGCTTCACATTGCAACACGATGGTCTGTTCATGATGTCATTGGGCGGCTTGAGCGAGAGTATATCGACAGTGATAGGGCAAAGTTCATCGTCATTCCCGCTCTGGACGAGAATGACGAGTCCAATTTTGATTACGCTTACGGTGTCGGGTTCAGCACGAGTTTCTACCGTGAGCAGAGAAACATCATGGACGATGTGAGCTGGCGAGCATTGTATATGAACGAGCCGATTGAGCGAGAAGGTCTTGTCTACTCTGAGGACGAGCTTCGCCGTTATTTTGAGCTTCCAAAGGAAGACCCTGACGCAGTTATTGGTATCTGCGACACAAAGGACAAGGGGGCTGACTATGCTTTCCTGCCGGTGGCCTATGTGTATGGGCATGACTACTATATTGACGATTGCGTTTGTGATAACGGTCTGCCCAATATTGTAGACGCTCGGTTGACGGAAATTCTTGTCCGAGACAAGGTGAAATCCTGCCGGTTCGAGTCTAATTCCGCAGGTCGGCGGGTTGCTGAGAAGATACAGGAAGAAGTAAAGAAAAAAGGCGGTATCACTCACATCACTACCAAGTTCACCACTGCCAATAAGGAAACCAAAATCATTGTGAACAGCGCATGGGTTAAGGAGCACTGTTTGTTCAAAGATTCTTCTCTTTACCAGAGAAAATCTGATTACGGAAAAATGATGGATATGCTCTGCTCCTATACGATGGCTGGTAAAAACAAGCATGATGATGTCCCTGACGGTATGGCAATGCTGGCAGAATACGCACAAAGTTTGAACGGGCAGAATGTGGAGGTATTTAAGCGTCCATGGTAATTCACAATTTCCACCAGATTTTCAACAATAAATTCTTAAAAGAAGAATTATAACTTGACTTTCAAGAATTAAAATGCTATAATATAGGCGAAAAAGTATAGTGTGAAGTTGGCGCATGATTGCGAGTATGGCGAAAGCCCTACAAACAGTCGTGCGCCTTTTTGATTTTTGAGGGAAGGAGGGACAATCTTGGGGAATGTAATCGACACTTCCAAGCCGGTGAGCGAAACCAGACAAATGAGTGGCAGACGGGTTATCAAGTCCAGCGTGAAAGAAATTACGGACGAGAATGTGGTCGCAGTTTTGCACAAAGCACTTTCCGACCATGATTTCAACCGAAGTGAGATTGATTACCTGTGGAATTACTACAAGGGCAAACAGCCGATTTTGAACCGGGTGAAAGATGTCCGTCCCGAAATCTGCAATAGGATTGTGGAGAACCGGGCGAACGAGATTGTCTCCTTCAAGGTTGGCTATCTCTGCGGTGAGCCGATTCAGTACATTGGCAGAAGCACTGACGAGAGCGTCACCAAGGGGATTACCGCTCTGAATGAGCTTATGTTCGCAGAAGATAAAGCCACACAAGACCAAGAAATTGTTGAGTGGCAGATGATCTGCGGAACGGCCTACCGGCTGGTTCTGCCCGATGAACCCGGCGAGGAAGACGAGTCCCCATTTGAAATGTACACGCTTGACCCTCGTGACACTTTCATTGTGTATTCCAATGAAATCGGAAATAAGCCGCTGATGGCAGTGAAATACAGCAAAGACGAGAATGAGGTCACACATTATTCGGTCTACACCGAAAATTACTATTGGCTGATTGACGGGGACATCATCAACCGAGAGGAATCCAAACCTCATGCGCTGGATATAATTCCCATTTTTGAGTACCCGGCAAACAATGCTCGGCTTGGTTCTTTTGAAATCGTCTTGCCCCTTCTGGACGCAATCAACAATGTGGAGTCTAACCGCATGGACGGTGTAGAGCAGTTTATTCAAGCGTTCTGGAAATTCATTGGTTGCCACATTGAGAAGGAGAAGTTCAAGGAATTTCTTGAGGAGGGGGCAATTCTTGTGCCGCCCAACGATAACGGCGGGAACATTGATGTTGACCTCGTGGTGAAAGAGCTAAATCAGGGGCAGACACAGACGCTCAAAGACGATCTGTATAACGCTGTCCTTACTATCTGCGGTATGCCAAACCGCAACGGCGGCAGTTCTACTTCTGACACTGGTGCGGCGGTGCTCCTGCGTGATGGCTGGTCTCTTGCGGAAGCGAGAGCAAAAGACAGCGAGCATATGTTCAAAAAGGCCGAGAAGAAAATGCTCAAACTGGTACTTCGTATCTGTCGTGACCTGTCTGAGAATATCAATCTTCGCTTGAAGGACATCGAGTTGCAGTTCACCAGACGCAATTACGAGAACATTCAGAGCAAGTCTCAAGTATTGGTGTCCATGCTACAACAGCCAAAAATTCACCCTCTGCTGGCGTTCCAGCATAGCGGCCTGTTCGTAGACCCTGAGAGAGCCTACACCCTGAGTATGAATTACTATGAGGAACAGCAGGAAAAACTGGCTCAACAGCAGATGGCGGCGCAAAACAATCCAAACAATTCGGGAAATCCGAATGATTCTGAGGAAGACGAATAATTAAAGCGATTTTCGCTTTGTTATGGTGAGGGAACACCTTAAAACGCAAAAGGGAGACAACCCTTCAAACAGAAATCAGTGTAGAGTGAACTACCTATGAAACGCAAGGAGGAAACCAGTATGAACCTTAAAGAAGTGCTTGGGGACGCTTACAAAGAGGGTATGACTTTTGAGGAGGTCGAAGCCGCTCTGGAAAAGGTGACTGTCCCGGAAGACAATTCCGCTGAAATCGAACGGCTGAAAAATGCCCTCTCCAAGAGCAACAGCGAAGCCGCTGGCTACAAGAAACAGCTCCGAGAGAAAATGACTGAGGACGAACAGAAGAAGCAAAAGGAACAGGAGGAGCGGGAGGAGCTTCAAAACAAGTATGACAAGCTCCTGCGTGAATCCGTTATCGCCAAAAACAAGGCGAAGCTGGTCGCTCTCGGCTATGAGGAAGCTCTTGCCGATGAAACAGCAGAAGCTATGGCCGATGGTGACTCTGAGAAAGTGTTCGCCAATCAGCAGAAGCACTTGACTTCTTTTGAGAAGAAGGTTCGTGCGGAAGCTCTCAAGAATACACCGAAACCTACTCCCGATGGGGATTCCAAGACCATGACGCTCGAAAAGTTCCGAAAACTCGACCCGATGGAGCGTCACAAGTTCTCTGAGGAACACCCGGAGGAATACAAAGAACTTTATGGAGGTAAAAAGTAATGGCGCATAAGATTTATGATAACTTCTATCTCTCCAATGAGATTGAAGACCAGTACAATTCCCACCTTGATCTGCAACAGTTTTGCACTGTGGATAACTCCCTTGTGGGACAGGCCGGCATGATTCGCAAGATCAATGTCTACAAGGCCACCGATGGCACTGAAAAGCTGGAAATGACTAAGGGTAATACCAAGTCTATCGAGGTCTCTTACACCCCGGAGGAGTACAAGATTCTGCTTGCTCAGAACCGCTTCGAGTACTATGACGAACAGGCCATGACTGACCCCATGCTGGTGCCTGTCGGTGTTCGCCACATGGGTACGGATATGTTCAACACCGTCAACAAGGACATCTACGGCGAGTTCAAGAAAGCCACTCAGGTTGTTGTCACCACCGGCTTCAATTTTGACTGTTTTGCTGACGCTCAGAGCGTACTGAACCTTGAGAACCTTGAGGGTGTGTCCATCTTCGCTTTCGTGTGTGCGTCTGACATGGCTGACATTCGTAAGGCTCTGAAAGACACTTTGCAGTATGTTGAGAAGTTCGCTGTGAACGGTTATGTCGGTACGGTTGCCGGTGTAAACCTGTACACCAAGAAGGACGCAACCCCCGGTGATATTATTATCGCCACCCGTGAAGCCGTTACCCTGTTCAACAAGAAGGGTACTGAGGTCGAACAGCCCCCTCGTGATTCCGAGGACGCTAATATTCGTAAGAATACTATCTTCTCCCGTAAGTACTACCTTGCGGCTCTGACTGACGAGACCAAGGCGGTAAAGATTCATAAGGGTTCTGCCAATCTCACTTCCGACACTACTGTGCAGGAGAAGACCTATTACAAGAAGGTCGGCAATGGTTATGTGGAGGGCACTCCCGATACCAACCCGAAGTCCGAGGGCTTTTACGAGATTACCTAAGCTGAATGGAGGTGCGACAACATGACTCAGGAAGAAAAGCTGACCGCTCTCAAGGCCATGGTAGGAAGTTCTGACTCTGACGAAGTGTTGTCCACCTACCTCAGTTTTGCGGGAAGCAAGATTCTTGCGAAAGCCTATCCGTATCAGAACGATGTGACCGAAGTACCGGTGCAATACGCATACCTTCAAGTGGAAATTGCGGCGTATATGCTGAATAAGCGTGGGGCTGAGGGACAGACCTCTCACACCGAGAATGGTGTGTCGAGGAGCTATGAAAATGGTGATGTCCCCTCCTCCATGCTGAAAGAGGTCATTCCTGCTTGTGGGGTGATTCGATGAAGTGTATGAACCGAAACAAAGTCAAATTCCATTACGCCTTGTATGAGGGTAAAACCCCTATCACAGACGATTATGGGAATGTGACCGGCGAGTACGAAATTCAGCATGGCAAGCCTACAGAGTTTTTCGCCAACATTTCAGCGGCAAAGGGAGAAACACAGACACGGCAGTTTGGGGAAAACGAGTCCTATGACAAGGTGATCGTCATGGACGGTGACGCTCCCCCGATTGACGAATACGCTGTGCTTTGGGTTGACCGCACACCACAAATGGACGAGGAGGGCAATCTTGCGGTGAATGAAAAGGGCGAGGTTATTACTCCCCATGATTACATCGTGAAAAAGGTCGCTAAAAGTCTCAATGTGGTGTCACTGGCGATAAGCAAGGTGAGCGTAAGTGGGTAAAAAGGTCATTCGTATCAGCCTGTCAGAAAAAGACATCGACAGGGCTATCAAAGAGCTTGAGCAATACAAGCGAGAGATTATCCGCAAAACGGAACTTCTTCGTACCAAAGTTGCGGAACGGATTGCGAACCTTGCACAGAGCGGGTTTAACGGTGCTGTTGTGGACGATCTCACCAATGAGAGCGGCGCAAAGACAGCCGAGGTACAAGTTTCCATTGACGAACGGGAGAAGGTCTCAATCGTTATCGCCGCTGGAGAGGACGCTGTTTGGGTGGAGTTTGGCGCAGGTGTGTATCACAACGGTTCAGCCGGTAGCTCTCTCCACCCGAAAGGTTCTGAGCTTGGTTTCACGATTGGCGGTTACGGCAAAGGCATGGGTAAGCGGCAGACATGGGGGTTCTATGAAAACGGAGAACTACGCCTGACACATGGTACTCCCGCCATTATGCCTATGTACAATGCGGTGAAAACCGTCTGTGATGAAATTGTGGATATTGCGAAGGAGGTGTTCAGATGATCGACATGGAAACAGAGATTTTCAATGAGGTTTCGGCTAAGGTGCAAGAGCAGTACCCGGACATCTTTATGACCGGCGAATATGTCAAGACCCCTTCTTCTTTCCCTTGCGTTTCTCTCGTGGAAGTGGATAACGCTACTTTCCGCAACACGCAGACCACAGAAAGCAAGGAAAACCATGTTGCGGTCATGTATGAACTGAATGTCTACTCCAACCGCACAAAAGGGAAAAAGGCTGAGTGTAAGGAAATCGCCGGTTTCATTGATGAAATCCTGATGGGGCTGAATTTTACCAGAACCATGCTTGAGCCTGTTCCCAACCAAGACGATGCGACCATCTATCGTATGCTCGGCAGATACCGGGCTGTGATTTCTAAAGAAAAGACAATTTACAGGAGGTAATGAATCATGGCGATTTCTACTTACAAGATTTTCCTGATGAAGAAATCCACTTCCACTTATGAGAAGATGATTGACATTAAGGAATTTCCCGATCTCGGCGGTGCGCCCGAAATGCTGGAAACCACCACCCTGTCTGACAATATGCAGACCTACATTCCGGGTGTCCAATCTCTTGACGCTCTTGAGTTCACAGCGAACTACACCAAAGAGGACTTTACCAAGCTGAAAGCCCTTGAGGGTCAGGAGTGCGAGTTTGCGGTTTGGTTCGGCGGCACTGGCGAGGGCGGCACTCTGACTCCTACCGGCACTGACGGTAAGTTTGAGTTCACGGGTCAGCTCTCCGTATTCCCGGTTGGCGGCGGTGTCAACGAAGTTGTGGACATGACCGTCACTATCGCTCCCTCTACGCCTATCACTATGGCTTCTGAGGACTAAGTAAGATTTAACAGGAGGACAGAAAAATGGCAAAGCAGTTGAATTTCACCTATGATGGCAAGGACTACACGCTGGAATTTACCCGCAGAACGGTTGCGGAAATGGAGAAGAAGGGCTTTATCGCTTCTGACATCACCGAGAAGCCTATGACTACGCTCCCTGCGTTGTTTGCAGGTGCGTTCCTCGCCCATCATCGTTTCGTCAAGGAAGACATTATCAATGACATCTATTCCAAACTTACCAAGAAGGAAGACCTTATCGGCAAGCTCGCAGAAATGTATAACGAGCCGATTCTGGCTCTGGTAGAGGAGCCTGAGAAAGCCGAGGGAAACTTGGACTGGACAGCGACTTGGTAAGTGGATCGCTGTCCTCCACTGAGGGGAGTGGTGGTAGTTCTGCCACTGCTCCCCTCTCCACTTACACAGAAAAATTTAATGAGTTGTTTCCCCACTACCTCGCTATCGGTATGACCGAGGAACAGTATTGGGACAAAGACTGTATGCTTGTGGCGGCATACCGAAAAGCAGAAGAACTCAGAATGAACCGCAGAAATCAGGAAATGTGGCTACAGGGTGCGTATTTCTATGACGCTCTGTGTCGGGTGTCTCCAATCCTACACGCTTTTGCCAAAAAAGGCGCAAAGCCTGTTCCGTACCTCTCAGAAGCCTATGCGCTTACTGAGAAACAAGTTGAACTCCGAGAGGAGGAACACGCCAAGGGTGTGTACGACAAGGGCAAGAAAATGATGGAAGGGTTCATGGTTAGCCACAATAAAAAGTTTGAAGGGAAGTGAGCAGTATGTCTACGACAATCGAGCAGTTGGAACTTGAAGTACAGTCTAATTCTACATCTGCCGTTGGCGGCATAGACGCACTTTCCGAGTCTCTAAGGCGGTTGAAAGCCGCTACTGCTCCTGTGAGCAAAGGCGGAGTTGGCCTTGGCGCATTATCGAACTCCCTAAAAAAATTCAGCCAAAGCGTTTCTGGATTGACTGGGCTGACCCTTGCTAAAGAGCAGGTGCAGGGTCTTGTGGACGCTCTCAAGCCTTTGGAGAGTGTTCAAAAGTCCGGGTTCAACTCTCTGGCTTCCGGGCTGGATAAGCTCGTAAAAATCGCCCCTCAGATTGACACTGTAACAGAGTCGCTGAGAAAGACAGACCTTGATTCTTTCGCAGACCAGTGTAACCGGGTTGCCACTGCCATTACACCGCTTGCTACGCAGATGGAGAAGGTGGCGGCTGGCTTCTCAGCTTTTCCTGCAAAAATTCAGCGGTTGCTCAAAGGTAATACAAACCTTGCCGCAAGCAATACAGTGCTTGGGAAATCCTATGTGAACCTTGCCGCAAAGATTAGCTTGGCGTACATGGGCATGAGAAGAATTGCCGGTGTTATCGCAAGCTGGATTACTGACTCGAACAGCTACATCGAAAACCTCAACCTGTTCAATGTGTCTATGGGGCAGTATGCGGAAGAAGCCCGGCAGTATGCGGAAGCGGTTGGGGAAATCATGGGCATTAACCCCGGAGAGTGGATGCGTAATCAGGGTGTCTTCATGACAATCACTGAGGGCTTCGGCGTTGCAAGTGACCGGGCATACACCATGAGTAAGAATCTTACTCAGCTCACCTACGATTTGGCTTCCTTCTTCAATATCAGTACTGCTGACGCTTTCCAAAAGTTAGAGTCTGGTATATCTGGCGAACTTGAGCCGCTTCGCAGACTTGGTTATGACCTGTCTGTAGCTCGTCTGCAACAGGAAGCGTACAACCTCGGTATTGATAAAAGTGTTATGAGCATGACTCAGGCTGAGAAAGCTGAGTTGCGTTACTACGCTATTATGACACAGGTTACGAACGCTCAGGGCGATATGGCTCGTACTCTGGAAGCACCTGCGAACCAGCTCCGTATCCTGCAAGCGCAGGTAGAACAGGCTACTCGTGCTTTAGGCAACCTTTTCCTCCCGGTTTTGAAAGCGATTCTGCCATACGCAATCGCACTGGCGAAAGCAATTCGCATGGTCGCTGAGATTATCGCCGGGTTCTTCGGCGTTTCGATTCCAGAGTTCGACATGGGAGCGGACGCAATCGGCGGTGTAGCAAGCGGAGCGGGTGAAGCCGCTGACGGTTTGGGGGACGCTTCTAAAAAGGCGAAAGAACTGAAAAGCGCACTCCTTGGTATTGATGAACTGAATGTTATCTCCCCTCCTGACGATAGCGCAAGCGGTGGAGCTGGCGGTGCTGGCGGCATTGGTGGCGGCGGTCTTGGCTTTGACCTCCCAACCTATGACTTTATCGCAGACGCAGTGAACGAACAGGTTGACAAGATTATGGCGAAGATTCAGCCCTTCCTTGATTGGGTGAGGGACAACATTGACGAAATCCTCGCCGGTGTGCTTGCCATTGGTGCGGCGTTCCTTGCGTGGAAAATCGCCAAGGGTGTTCAAGACTTCTTGAAATGGCTGTCCACCATGAAAGGCTTTAACATCGTAGGCAGTATCGGCTTCAAAATTGCGGGGCTGGGGCTGTTCTTGGACGCATGGAACACCATGAAGGAAGCCATTCAAGACATCATGGCAAACGGCCCCAATTTCACCAATGTCACCAAGCTAATCAGCGGCTTTGCGGAAGCCCTCGGTGCGGCGTTTCTCCTGTTCGGCAATATCAAGATGGCTGGGGCAATGCTGGTAATCTCTGGGCTTTCTGGTATCGTTTCCGCTATCAGCGACATGGTGAACAATGGAATAAACTGGGACAATGCGTTGTTCTTAGTGAAAAACCTTGGCTTGTTCCTAAGCGGTTTGGGTCTGCTGACCGGCAACACCCAGCTCGGCGGTATCGGTTTGATTATCTCTGGTGCAACTCTTATTGTGGACAATCTCAAAGGCTTCATTGAAGCAATCCGCACTGGTGATTGGTCTGGCGTTGATATGATAGAAGTTGTCGCAGGAGCCTTGATGATGGCTGGCGGCTTCATTCTCACCCTTAAAAAGCTGGACGCTTTGAAAGACAGTGCAAACGCTGGACAGGCGGCACAACAAGCTTTTGAAACGGTCACTAATACTACTTCTAAGCTGGACAACACCATCAACACCGGCTTATCCCCCAAGCTCGTGTCTCTTGCGAAGAACCTTGCGTTGGGGCTTGCGGTTATTGCGGAAGTTTCTGCGGCGGCACTGCTCATTGTGGGCGCAATCGCACTGATGGGCATGGAGCTGGAACAGGTCGGTATCGCATGGGAGCCTGTTATTGCCAATGGAGAGACTGTAGCAACCGCAATCGGTCTTGGTGCGGCTATTTTAGGCGCAGTTGGCTTGGCGGCTTACGCTCTCGGCACTGGCGGTGCGACCATTGCAGTGAACATCGGTATCGGTACGGCTATCCTGCTGGAACTCGGCGTTGCCGCTGGCCTGTTTATCGCTGAAATTTGGGTGATTGGCAAAGGCTTGGACGAGATCGGACAAGCGTGGGAGCCTGTGCTGAACAACGGTGAGCGTATTGCTACCGCAATCGGTGTCGGCACTGGTTTACTGGTCGCAATCGGCGTTGTCACGGCGGCTCTTGGTGCGGCTACGGTCGCTTCCGCTGGCTTGTTGCCACTGGCAATCGGCCTTGGTACGGCACTGCTCGTGGAGCTTGCGGCGGCGTTTGTCCTCTTTGTAGAGAGCTTGGTCGCAGTGGCAGACGAGCTGAATTACCGGCTTGACCCTCCGCTAATGGCACTGAATGAAAAGCTCCCCGGTCTTTCCAGCAATATGAGCGATTTTGTGGACTTTATGACAGAGTTCGCAGGACAGGTCGTTCGGTACACGGAAGTTTCCGCTATCGCTGGCCTGAGCGCAACGATTGACACGATCATTGGCTGGTTCACACAAGACCCGATTGAGAAACTGGCGAACGATGTGGAAAATATCTCCAATCAGACCGCAAACCTTAACGACAAGCTGGAAATCGCCGTTCCTGAGTTGCAGACTGCCGCAGACCTGTTGCAGGAATACAAAGACCTCCTCACTCAGATTGAAAATCTGTGTGACAGCAATGTAGAGCTGTCTACGGGTATGTTCGTCAACATGAAGGAAGTCGGGCAGAGCCTTGTCACCGGATTTGTGGACGGTATTCAGTCGAAGTCCGGGGATTTCAAAAATGCGGCAAGAGACTTGGTAGAGGGGTTCAAAGCACAGCTCACCAGCAGTGCGGAGACCTGCCGGTCTGTCATGATCGCTTGGGCAAACAATGTAAAGAACTGGTTCACACAGAGTAGTTACGGAGGTATCAACCGTACCACTTTCCAGAACTACGCCAAGGATATTGTGTCCGGGTTCGCTTCTGGTATCACCAGTTCCTATAGTAGCTCTAAGTCGAGCGTAACAACATGGGCTTCCAATGTGAAGCAGTGGTTCACCGGGGAGGGGTACGGTGCAGTAAACCGCAATACCTTCCAGAACTACGCCAAGGATATTGTCAGCGGGTTTGGCAGTGGGATTACAACCTCCTACAACAGTTCCAAGTCCAGCATGACTTCTTGGGCGAGCAATGTGAAGTCGTGGTTCAGTGAGATCGCTTCCTACAGTGCGTTTTACAACATCGGCAAAGATGTGGTGAACGGGTTCAACGCTGGCATAAACGATTTTTACTCTACTACTGCTTCCTATATGCGCAAATGGGCAAATGCGGCTAAGAACGCATACAAGGCGGCGTTGGATTCCAATTCCCCGTCTAAAGTGTTCATGCGAATTGGTGAAGATACGGTGCTTGGCTACAATCTTGGCATTATGAACCTTGGAAGCACCACTAAGAGCGTTGTGGACACTTGGGCAAACTCTTTCACCAGCGTAAGCCCCGTCATGCGTTTTGCGGTGGACACCTCCGCTCTCAAGTACTACACCAGCGATTCTTTCTCCAAGTCGGTGTCCGCTGATGTGACAAGTAGCCGTAATTTCTCCGTTACCGGCTTCAAAGAGGGCATGGAGGAATTTTACAGGGAGTATATCGAACCTACGCTGTCTCAGATGGCAGACGATATGCGCCGACAGGCTGACAAAAACGAACAAACCATTGTACAGATCGGAAACCGTACTGTCACTGACGCTGTAACCACTCAGCGCAAGGCCAATGGTTATGTGTTCGTGAAGTAAGGAGGTGCGGGATATGTCCTATATCGCAATCAACGGCTATGAATTGCCCCCTCCCAAACGAGGGGTACACCCCATAGTAACGACTGTAGTAGACGCTGGCAGAAATGCCAACGGCTCTGTTGTGGGTCAGCGTGTAGGTCGAGACCAGTACAAGATTGACGGTCTTGAATGGCCTTGGCTCACCGCTGAACAGTGGGGGCAGATTCTCAACGCTCTCAGCAATTTCTTTGTCTATGTAACATTTGTAGACCCTGTTACCAATTCCCGGAAGACCATTAAAATGTACCCCGGCGATAGGACGGGAGAACCCTATTGGGCAGACAGTAGCGGTAAACCGACACACTACAGGAATTGCAAGGTGAATCTGGTGGACTGCGGCGAGTAAGGAGGGATTTTATGCAAAAGGTTTCAAAAGCATACAAAGAAAGCATGAAATCCTCTCTCCGGGAGAGGGCATACATCATGCTCTCTTTCGGCCTTATTAACCAAGAAGCCCAAGCGAAAGCCACTGTTGAGGACGGGGATTTTGCGTATTACGCAAACGCCAAAAATGTCCTCGGTGAAAAAAGTGACGATACGGTTTACGCCACGCTTGAGGAAAATTTTACACGGGTAGACGGGTCAATGTTCTTCCTACCACGGGAGAACCAGTCTGGCACTTACCTTGACACCGGGATTATCAGCGATAAGCTACTGACCGAAGCGACCTTCGAGCTGACGATCAACCTCAACATTGTAGCAACCGATTTTAAGGGTATCACCATCAATTTCGGGGAGAACTACCCTGTTGATTTCGACATGGTGAGCAGTAGCGGACAGGTTATTGAGTTCCGGGGCAACGACCAAGCGGTGTTCTCCACCGAGGAAGTGTTGACCGACACCACGCAGGTGAAACTTGTGTTCTACACCATGAAAAACCCGAAAAGCCGGGTGCGTATCTACTCTATCCGTTTTGGCTACGGCTTGGTGTACTACAACCAAGATGTTATGAGTTCGTCCCTTGAGAGCTATGTGTCTCCCATCGGGGCAGATGTGCCGCAGATTGATTTCTCGGTACAGCTCAAAAACTACGACCATTATTTCAATGTTGACAACCCTAAATCCGCAATCAACTTCCTTGAGACCGGGCAGGAAATGGAAATCTATTATGGTTATCAGCTCCCGGAAACAGGGGAAATTGAGTGGGTTCGAGGGAACCGGCTGTTGTGCTCGGAGTGGGAATCGGACGATTATACCGCTACGATTCGCTGTCAGGATATTTTCAGAAATATGGATTCTGAATACTACAAGGGAATGTACAACAGTGCGGGGGTGAGCTATTACGAACTGACGGAAAAAGTTCTGCAAGACGCTGGGCTGACGGATTATTATATCGACCCTCAGCTTAAAACGCTTTTTACGAAAAACCCTATACCGAGGGTACAGCACAAAGAAGCGTTGCAGATTATTGCCAACGCTTGCAGGTGCGTCCTCACACAGACAAGATTCGGAACTATCCAGATCAAGTCCAATTTCGTCCCGGAAGCGAGCGCAAGCGCAAAGACACAGGCTGTGTACTCCAATGCGGATAAAATTCTGGACGATACTGTCAAGGACGAATATGCTTCGCTGAACACAAATTACACCACAGCGGACGGGAAAATGTTCTTCCTCCCCCGTGACCTCAGCGGAAAGAGCTTCAACACAGGTTTCGTCTCTGCGGAGCTTTCCGATGAAAACGGGCTGTTTACAAACAACCCTGTGGTTACGATTGAGCAGGAAGTGGCCTGTATGTATTATGGTGCAAAGTTTGTGTTCGGTAATACCTTACCTGCGGCGTTCACTATCCGCACTTTCAACGACAGTCAGCTTGTGACGGAGTATGAAGTAGGAGCGGACGAAATCGAACGGGTTACGATACTCCACATCGACCTTGACGATTTCGACACCATGGAGATTGAGTTCACCAAAACCGCAGAGCCGTATAACCGCATTGTACTGAACAATTTCAGCTTTGGCGATATTACGGATTTTACCATGACCCGGACAGACATGACTTCTTCCCCGAAAGCCATCAAGCAGGAGCTTATTAAGGAAGTGATCGTCCCCTGCTACAGCTATCAGAACGGCACACAGGAAGATAATCTTGTGGGTGAAGATGTGGAGGTCACTGCCGGTGATGTGGAAACTTTCTTTATCGGGGAACCCTCGTATGGATTCCGGGCAGTGCTGGAAGACACGGACGGAGGGGTCACGATTGAAGATTGGGGTAACTACTATATTACGGTGAAGTTCAGCGTGACGGGCAAATATCGTTTGGAAATTTACGGCTATCGGTACAAGATCGTAGAGCGGTACGCAGTCAAGACCCTCAACAACCGGGGGAAGACCATCAAATGGGAAAACCCGATGATGTCCGACATGGGCATGGCGAACGACCTCGCTGAGTGGCTTGGCGATTACTACGCTTCTGGTATCGAATATGAGTACGACACGAGAGGAAACCCGGAAATTGATGTGAACGACATTGTGTATCAGGAGAACGAGTTCCACAAGGACATGAAAGTGAACATCTACCGTCAGACACTTAACTTCAATCAAAGTTTTTCGGGCAAGGTAACTGCCCGGAGAGTAGGAGGTGCGAAATATGGCTTGGCAAACCCCTAAAACTGATTGGTACGGGGCTACTGATTCTGATGGGAATTACACAGGGGACAGGTTTAACGCAACCGATTTTAACCGTATTAAGAACAATCTTTCTTACCTACGGGATTTGGCAAGCCGCCTTTATGACGAGTTCTCCATCGTTTCTCTCGGAGAAGACCGCACCCCTGCGGACTACTTCTATGCTGACGAAATCAATCAGCTTGAGGAAAATCTGAAAACAGTGAACAACGGCTCCCTAAACAGGGATTACGGAAACCCGCCGACCTATGTTGACAACGGAAATGTGATGGATTTCTACGAACTCAACCGGCTGGAAGGAGCAATCCTTGATCTCTATGACAGGCTTACCAATGAGTTTGAGGGCAGACGAATGTTCACTTGGAGCTTTGGGACGAAAGGAGGAGAACTGTAATGGCATGGGAGCTTTTACCTGTCAATTACACTGACGCAACTTGGAGCGGATTGAAAAAATACACCGAAGTCCAAAACAGTGACGGGACTGTCTCATTTCAAGATGTGACAGTGTACAGCAATAAGGAAAATTCGTTTTTTGGCGCAAAAGAAGCCAACCGCATGAATGAAGCCTTGAACACCCTCATGTCGATGGTGGAGAACGGCACTGACCTCTATACGGCTTTTCAGAACTATTTCACCACACAGAAAGGTTTGTTTGAGGACACCGCAGACGCTACACAGGAGGATTTCACCGCCTATGTAGAGGGGCTGGAAGCTCAGGGTGACAGCATTATCCAGACAATCAAGACGGACTACAGCAAGGAGATCGCCGATTTTGAAACTCAGCAGGAACAGCTATTCAACACTTGGTTTGAGTTTGTGAAAAACCAGCTTGGTGAAGATGTGGCGGGAAACCTGCAAAACCAGATTGATTCACTCGATGTAAAAACCGATGGATTTGACCCTCGAAAAACCGTTTTTTCCGCAGACGGGCAGACCATCACCGAGACTTACGGCAATAAAAAGATCGAGACTAACTTCGTTTCGGCAGACAAGATTGTCCAAAAGCTGTATGAGGGCGAATTGCTGACCCTGACGAAGACGATCACCTTTAGCGGTGACGGTCTGACAATTAACGAGGAGGTAAAGTAAATGAGTTGGGCAGAAGCAAAATGGACTGTAGACCAGATTTTGCAGAAAGTTGGGCAAGCCCCTAACAATATGAGGGCGTTCACCGCTTATGCGAAATCCAAAACCAGTGTGGGTCTGAAATTTCTGGAACCCGCAGACAGCTATGACAGCACAGGGAACCTGCTCTGTTCTGTCGGCGGCGTAATGATTCGCATGGGCGAGGAAAGCTATCCCACCAAGCCTACCGAGGGTACGCTGGTTGTCGACAATAAAGACCTCGGCAAATACGAAAACGAGGAATATGTTGTGAGCAGTCTCACAGAGGGGACAACCTATTATTTCTCCGCTTTTCCGTATTCCACGCAAGGCGTGTATAACCTGTCGAGCAATGAGAACAACCGTGCGAACGCAACTCCCGCCAACGGTGAGACCGCCAATGTCACCATTACCATTGACGATGACAGCGCATTTACCAGTGTCCTTATCACCTGCGTAGACGAAACGGACGGGCAGTACACCAAGACCGCAACCCTCACTAAAACTCAGAAAACAACCTCCTTTAATATCCCTATCGGGCATACCTACCACATCGAGTACGGAGCGGAGGACGGTTATTCCAAGCCTGAGAACACCAGCCCGAAGGTGTCTGTTGCAGGTGCGGTATCGAACTATGAAGCAACCTATCACCACTTCACCGCCACTATCAATGTGACTTACCCTGCCGGGGCAACGCTGACCTGCTCTCTGGACGAGACAACCTACACGGCTACGACCACGACTGGCACTTACCAGTTCCAAGTCCACAAGGTAGGCACATGGACGGTAAAGGCCGTAAGCGGCGGCGAGACCGCTTCCGAGCAGGTTATTATCACCTCTGACGGGCAGACCGAGAGCGTAGAGCTGTCGTTCGTGAAAATCTACGGTATCAGCCGTGATGTCACCACTTCTTCCCCCGCATGGGCGAGAACCGATAACGCTGTCGGCATGACCGCCACCGCTTCTGTAGGGGCAAGCGCAGGTCACAGCGATTTTGACAACGCTATGCCTTGGAAAGGTATGGTACGGGAGACCTTATCCACCAACGATGTGATGGTTAAAATCCCGAAGTTCTATTATCGCCGCTACAAGGAAGGGAATGTGGAACACATTCAGATTGCGGACAAGCCTACTGCCGGGTTCTCCGTGCACCCCCTGTTCAATCATGCGGGGCAGGAGAGCGAGTACGCCTATGTGGGTGCGTATAAGACTTCCAGCAATAACAAGTCTGTCACTGGGGCGAGTCCGCAGGTATCGCAGACGAGAGCGCAGTTCCGCAGTAACGCCAAGGCAAAGGGAGCGGGTTGGAGCCTGATTGATATTGCGGCGGTATCTGCTATCCAAATGCTCATGCTGGTGGAGTTCGCAGACAGCAATGTGCAAAACAAAATCGGCAGAGGATATTGTGACGGTAACAGCGGCTCTCTGAGAACTGGTTCCTGCGATTCCGTACCGAATCTCACCGGCAGACCTTCTGGCACGGACGGTAAGACTGGCGTTGTCTACAGAGGTATTGAGGACTTCTGGGGCAATGTGTGGGAATGGGTAGACGGTGTGAACTGGAACAACGGCACTTACTATGTGTGCAATGACCCGTCCAAGTATGCCGATGATACTACAAGTTACTACGACCAGCTCTCATTCAAGGGAAGTACGAGTTGGGGTAGTTCTTATATCACAGAAGAAGGTCTTGACACAAGCGCATTGGGAAACACCCATGTCATGCTCCCCGCCACGGCTGGTAGCGGCAGTGAGTCCACCTATTACTGTGACGCTTGTTGGAGTAGCACAGGTTGGCGGGTGTTCCAGCGCGGCGGTATTTGGGATGGTGGGTCGCCATGCGGTCTGTTTACGGCTTATTTGAGCAACACTTCGTCTGATTCCTACGCGAGCATTGGCTCTCGCCTGCTTTATATCCCCTCCTGAGGGGGTGTGGGGGATTCCCTCCCCCACATAGGTGGGTGAACACGCCATATTAAAATTGAAAACACATTAAGGCGAACAGTAAAAGCGGGTGTTCCAGCACGGCGGTAATTGGGATGATGGGTCGAAATGCGGTCTGTTTACGGCTAATTTGAACAACACTTCGTCTAATTCCAACACGAACATTGGCTCTCGCCTACTTTTGTTAAAAGGTAATATTCATTGGTCGCTGTTTCGCCGTACCCATTGGTAAAAAATAGTTTGGAGGGATAGGGTTAGTAGGTTCACTCTCGAAAGCCCTATGAGAAACAAAAGCAAATGAAACGCTATGGCTTTTTATACGAACAGATAGTTTCGGTCGATAACTGTAGGCTGGCTATCATAAACGCTTCCCACAAAAAGAAAAACCGAAAAATGGTGAAGAAGGTCTTCGACAATTTGGAGTATTACGCAAACGACCTGTCGGAACGCCTGATTCACATGGATTTCCTCTCCCCGTACAAGACCCGTATCATCAAGGACGGGCTATCCGGGAAAGAGAGGGAACTGCAAGTCCCGGCGTTCTATCCCGACCAGTGCGCTCACCACGCTATCATGCAGATTCTCAAACCGATTATTGAGAAATCCTCCTATCATTGGAGTTGCGCCAATATCCCAAACCGGGGCATTGACCTTGCTTGCAAGGGTGTGGAGCGAGCCACGATACGGGACAGGAAACACGCCAAATATTGCGTGAAAATGGACATCAGCAAGTTCTACCCGTCCATTCCACACGGCAATCTGAAAGCCCGTCTGCGGGAGAAAATCAAGGACGAAAAGGCGTTGCAGATCATCTTTAAGGTGATTGATTCCCATAGTCCGGGGCTTCCCATCGGGAATTATACTTCCCCTTGGCTTGCAGAGCTATACCTGCAACCGCTGGATTATCTTATCAAGCAGAAGCACAGAATACGGCACTATGTCCGCTATGCTGACGATCTGGTTTTGATAGACAACAATAAGCGGAAACTGCGGAAAGCCCTCTATGACATCTTTGCGTTTGTGGAAAGCCTTGGCATGAAAGTGAAGCACGATTATCAATTATTCCGTATTCAGCGGTATTGCAAAGAGAAGAAAGACCGTAAGGGACGGAAGATTGATTTTGTGGGAAGGTGCTTCGGTATAGGTTTTACCACTATCCGCAAGCGCAGGGCGTTGGCACTTATGCGGCAGAGCAGGTTTATCCAGAAGCTACAGCGGGAAAAACGCCCTGTTTCATACAGAATGGCTTCCGGGTTTTTGTCCCGGTGCGCCTGTTTTAAGCACACTGATTCCTATGCCATGCGGAAAAAGTATTATGAAACCGTCAACATCAAACAGTTAAAGGAGGTTGTCAGCAATGAGAGTAAGAGGAAATGTCTCGCCCGAATCGCTTAGTATTGAGCCGTTCGCACCCATGCCGGGGTATGTGGAGGTTCGTCTGAGAGAGAACATCAAGGACATTACGGCGGTTGATGAAATGACCGATCAGGAAGTCCCCATGTTCGAGTATGACGAGTACACCTTCCATCTGGCAAATAAGGAGGGTCTGCGGGAGGAAATCGAGGGTAATATGAGCGACTGGCTTATCACAGGCAGAACCCTTGAAATCAATGAGGGTGCAAGCATTGTGCAGGATATGAAGGAAGCTCTGGAAATTGTGGGGGTGAGTTTATGAACATGATTGAACAGGCACAGGCTATCCGGGAAGCTATGGATTACGCTGGGGCAAGTCTGGACGAGGACACCGCACTGATTTGCGTTGCGCTCTACCGTCCTTGGGCGGTTGGCGTTTCTTACAAGGTAAATGATTATTTTACCTACGGCGTGAACAGCGTGGGAGACCCTCAACTCTACCGGGTAGTACAGGCGCACACTTCTCAGGCAGACTGGACTCCTGACAGCGTACCCGCTCTGTACACCCCAATCGGTCTCACCGAGGAGGGCTACCCCGTCTGGTCTCAGCCTACAGGTGGACATGACGCTTATAACACCGGGGACATTGTTCAGTACAACGGCAAGCTGTACAAGTCTCTGATTGATGGGAATGTGTGGTCTCCCGATACCTACCCGCAGGGGTGGGAGGAATATACCCCTGACGAGTAATCAAATTTTGTTGAAGGAGAACCCCGATGGACGAGTTTTTGAAGGTTTTTGGCGATATTACGATCTCCACCGTTGCGATTATCATTGTCGCTCTGGTGTTCCTTTGGAAGATATACAATATCGTCAAAAACCACCTGATTGAGAAGTACAAGCAGGAAGAAGAAAAAGAGAAGAAGGTGCAGAAAATCATCGAACAGGCAAGCCATTATCCAGAATGGCGGCAACAGAGCATTGACATTCAGAAAAAATTTTCTGACGCTATCGCCGCTATTGAGGTTTCTCAGCGCACCAATCTGGAAAGTTTGAACCGGCTGGCAAAGATGATCGCCGAAAATGAAGCTACCACCTGCCGGTACAGGATTCTACGCTTCAATGATGAAATTCTGCACGACCAAAAACATACAAAAGAGCATTTCGACCAGATTCTTGACGATGTAACCCGGTACGAAAAGTTCTGCGCCGAACACCCTGAGTACGAGAATAACAAGGCTGTTATGGCTATCGAGAACATCAAGAGGGTCTATCAGAAATGTTCCAATGATAACACATTCTTATAAGGAGGAATGACGAAATGGCATACACAAACAGTTCCTTGGTGAAGTACACCAGTCTCAGCCCGAACCATTCCGGGCAGAGGACACGCAGTATCGACAGAATCACTCCCCACTGTGTTGTGGGACAGCTTACCGCAGAGGGTATCTGCGCCTGTTTCCCGAAAGGGCGGGAAGCGAGCTGTAACTACGGTATCGGCAAGGACGGGAAGATTGCCCTCTGCGTGGAGGAAAAGAACCGCTCTTGGTGTTCGTCCTCTGCTGAGAACGACCAGAGGGCAGTTACCATTGAGTGCGCTTCTGACAGCACCGCCCCGTACGCGTTCAACACCGCTGTTTACAATGCCCTGATTGAACTGTGCGTGGACATCTGCAAGCGTAACGGCAAGAACAAGCTCCTGTGGCTGGGCGATAAGACCAAGACGCTGAACTACGCTCCGAAGTCCGGGGAAATGGTACTTACCGTCCACCGCTGGTTTGCCAACAAGTCTTGCCCCGGCGATTGGATGTACTCTCGCATGGGAGACCTCGCTACGACCGTCACAAAGCGTCTGAGCGGCGTTTCTGGCGGGGGTAGTACAACTACTACCCCTACGGGAAAAACGCTCTACAGAGTGCGTAAGAGCTGGTCTGACGCAAAGAGTCAGATTGGTGCTTTCTCTGTTCTGGCAAACGCCAAGTCTCTGGTGGACAAGAACCCAAGCTACAAGGTCTTTGACGAGAGCGGCAAGGTAGTGTACGAGAAAGGTAGCACCTCCACTGCGTTCAAGCCTTATACAGTGCGTGTGACCGCTACAGACCTGTATATCCGCAAGGGGGCTGGCACGAACTACAGCGCAAACGGTTTTATTAGGCCGGGTGTCTACACCATCGTGGCAGAGTCGAGCGGTCAGGGGGCTACCAAGTGGGGCAAGCTGAAATCCGGGGCTGGCTGGATTTCTCTTGACTACGCTAAGAAGCTCTAATGGCACGGCGTAGACGGAAAAAGCAAAAACCCGCTTCGGAATTTTCTAAGAAAATTGTAGTCGTAGTTTTCTCCATCAACATCGTAGTGATTGTGTTCGCTCTCATTATGATGTGGCGCACCTGCGACCTCTCTCCGATGGCATACCTCATTCCAGCAGTTGCCGCAGAGACCGCAACGGGGACAGGCTTCTACTATTCCAAAGCCAAGGTTGAGAACCGTATAAAGCTGATGAAGCATTACAACATCGAACCGTCCGAACAATCTTTCAACGAACAAGGAGGATATTACAATGGTTGATCTTACCCCTATCATCACCGCAGTGCTGACGCTGATTATCTCCCTGATTTCCGCTTTTCTGATTCCCTATATCAAGGCGAAGACCACTGACGAGCAGTTCAACACTATCAAACTGTGGGTGCAGGTTGCCGTACAAGCCGCTGAAATGCTCTATGTGGGCAGTGGCAGAGGTGAGGAAAAGAAGAAATATGTGGTGGATTTCCTCAACAGCAAGGGCTTCACGCTGAACACTGAGGAGATTGACAACCTCATTGAGTCCGCTGTCTTGGAGCTGAAACAGTCGCAGATGAAGTAGTTAAAGTAGTTCAAAATCGGTTTTTGCGTAAACTTTCTCTATATACGCGTGTACTATGCAAAAGTTATACGCAAAAACCAAAGAACCACTACTTCAACTACTTCTATAAGAATAAGAAGAATAAGTTTACAAGACAAGAGGAGGTAGGCCAAATCAGCCTACCTCCTCTATATTTACCACAAACCCAAAACAATGTTTTATGAAAAACAAGGTGTTCGGATTTGCACTGTTTGGTGGAGA
>PPYF01638445.1_pt1 | contig 46155 bp, 48 predicted proteins | sample 1559871 | NCBI WGS metagenome assembly PPYF01 (sample SAMN08240021, study PRJNA423297) | Human gut metagenome, whole genome shotgun sequencing project.
GATAAAGCCATCAAAAAGGTTACTGCTGAATTAAAGGCAAAAGTGATTAATATAAGGAAACACACAACTGTTGGTAGAAGTATAGACGAATTATTCGTTATATGAAGCGATGGAAGAATTTGAAATTTAGCAGTTCTGGAAATGCTGAGCCACCGAGTATTGGCATTACTTTAATTGCAGCGGATAAATTTGAGGTGTCAAAGAAGTATGATCCAATAGAGGAAAAGTATTATTACAATGATTTAGAAGCACTTATTGGATTTGCAAAGGAAATTCAAAGTCTGTTTACGTGTGTTGGGTATTCTGAGAATGGCAGAATTTTATATCGTATTTACTACGCATTTCCATGTACATTAAATTTTGAAGCAAATACAGATGTTTTTAAGAAAATGTCAGACATATATATGACAGACTTTAAAGATAAAATTGATAAGCTGGTAAAAGATTTAGAAGCCGTAAAAGAGGAAGCGGATGAAGTGGAACAGTGTAAGTTATTGAATAAAATTTTTGGAGATGATTTTAAAATTCCTGAGAAGAAAGATGCTTCAAAAAAGCAGGTGAATTGTATACCGTCTTCGAGTGCATCAGGAGTATAACTTTATGGAATTAAAAATTATAAATGAAGTGTTAAGGGACAGAAATGATGTTCAAGATATAAAGATTATTGATGGAGCTTCATTTAGGGATCACGATTATCAAATTCTAACGGAATGTAGCTTAAGAGTTATGGAACAACAAGTACCTATTATTATAGCTATTCCAGTAAATTGGAGGAGTTCTTTAATAGACATTTATATTAAACGTAATATGGAGTTCCCTTTTATACCACATATAGATATAAAAGGGAAAATCTGTTTATATGAATTAGAAGGGCTCCTGATAGATCCCAATTTATACGGTATAATAGAGCAATCTCTTAATAAAGCACATCAAATTATAGGAGATGGACTTTTAGGCATCAATCAGGAAGACTTTATCAGCGAATTTGATTCATATTGGATGCAGTTGTCACATGTTCGATTTGCAAAATGTGATATATCTGATTGTACTCAAATATCCATTGTAAAGTATAGCGAGAAGATAACAAGTAGGAGAAAAAAAGAATTATATAGTAAGTATTTACAACGTTCCAAAGCACAGAAAATATATCTTTCAAGAGAATCTCAAAACTTAAAAAAGTATTATCAGAAAGATCAAAAAGTTATTATAAAAAATGCTATGTATATTCCTCTTGAAGCGAATGAATATTTATTTCCGCCAGATCCAAGGCATAAGATAACAAAGGAGTATGTTCAGAAACTACTGAATTTAGTGGATATAAAGGAGTATCGTGCTGTAATGGCAAAAATAGGCAGCACTAAATTGTTGATTTTTTCCATTAAACAACCGAATAGAGTAGTTACGCTTTTGGGAGTTATGCTGGAAAATTGTGAAATATCAACTGATAATGGGATATGTACGCTAAAGTCGGCAAATCAAATAGTGCCGATTTATATTGATAGAATAGATAAGCAATATCTCATGACACGTTCTAACGAAATCAAGAATTTATTGTCCGGAAAAAAAGTTTTATTGATAGGATGTGGATCGGTTGGCGGCTATATTGCAAATGAACTGGTAAAAGCTGGAATAGAGAAAATGATGTTGGTCGATGCGGATTTTTTATATGAAATTAATATTTTTCGACATCTTTTGGGGTTAGAATATGTTGGGCAATATAAGTGTGTGGCTGTACAGCATTATTTGGAGAAAAACATACCTAATTTGCAACTTACATCTTTAACAGAAGAGATAGAAGAAGCAATACAGGAAGGAGAAGTTGAATTCGAGAAATATGATGTAATTATTTCTGCGACTGGAAATCATAATATTAACCGTTGGATTAACAAGTATATATATGAAAGGAAAATAGGTGTGCCAGTAATCTATGCATGGAATGAGGCTCTTGGTATCGGAAATCATGTAGCGTATTTCCAATATGGGAATGCAGGATGTTATGAATGTCTTTTCAAAAGAGATGAAGATAATGAAGAATTATATGATAGAACATCGTATTGTGAACATGGACAAGATGTTGTACAAAAAGTTGCCGGGTGTGGGAGTGCTTTTATACCTTATGGTTCAACAGTTTCAATTAAAACAGCAGCCATGTGTGTTGATACTGTAAAAAAGATATTTGAAGGCAGATATAGCGATAATACGATTATCTCTGCAAAAGGAGATGATTATCATTTGAAAAGGGCTGGATTAAAAGTGTCAACTAAGTATTTAAATCAAAAGGATTGTATTGTTGAGTATAGAGGAAATCTATTGGCTAATCCGGATTGTGAAATTTGTGGAGAAAAGAATGGTAATTGAAAATGATAGTAGAAAAATAAAATTTTGCAGCAATATACTGCAAGTGATGAAAAAATATATACAACAAGATGATAACTCTTTGGAATCGGGTGGAATACTGCTTGGGAGAGAGAATGCAGGAAATACAAATTTAATAATAGAATTTATCACTGAACCAATGCCAGGAGACAAAAGTAGTAGACGCAGATTTTTTCGTAAAGATATTAGACATATTCGATTTTTTGAAAAAATATATGAAGATAGTGAAGGAATATATAGATATATCGGTGAATGGCATACTCATCCTGAAAATATTCCATGTTATTCATCTATTGATTTTAAAAATTGGAAAAAAATTGGGAAAGAAATGAAAGGCGGAAAGCAGTATCATGTGATTGCAGGGATACAAGAACTAGGAATTTGGGAATATGATGCCACTATAAAAAAAGTTACACAAATAGATAGTGTAAATTGGGGAAAGGTGCTTGATAATGAAAATATTTTTAAAAAGGATTGAGGAAAGTTCTCGTTCGATTATTCAAATTATATTATTGATTATTTCATTTTTTCTTCCGGTTATAGTAGATGCAAGCAACTGGATTGAATTTTTCCTTCAAAATTCAGAACTCAATTTTGAAAATGCTAAATACTATTTTATGTTAAAAGCAGGAAACTGGATTATAGGTATTGGTTTTATGCTTTTTGTTCTTAATCAGATAAGAAAAACTAATAAGGAAAAGGTATTTAACACAAAAAATGTATATCATAATTATCCGTATATTTGGTATTGGATATGTGCTAAAGTTTTAGGATATACAAAATGTAATTTAAAATTAGTTCCAATATACTTACAATTTGAATTGGTTATGAATGATACTTTTGCAGAATATGATGTGGGTACAGATGATGATTATCCTATAATCGAAAACGAAGAGATTAAAATAGATAAACTAAATTGGAATCAAGTATCGCAAGAAATTAATCTGGTTTTAGAAGATACATATCCGATTACAAAATCACAATTACCAGTTTTGAAAAAAGCATTATCAACAATAAGAATTGTTCGAAAACGACCTGATCAAGCGAGATATTACAGTCCTCAATTTGTTGCAAAAATCGTAGATGAGATAAGAAAGCTACCTTCGAATGTGAATACTGTGAATGTTTTTGCTACAACAAATCCAAAACATACTAAACAAATTGCTGGAGATGCATTCAAATTGGCAGAGAGAGGAAACGTAAAAAAATTATTTGTTTTTCCACAAAGCAATAAAGGAAAACGAAAATTCGAAAGAAAAGGAAAAATGATTTATAGTTATGATTAAATAGCAGGTGGGAAGGATTGCTCTTTCCACCTTTTTTATCTATGGAGATACAAAGTACACAAGTGTGTATTTCGTTAAAGTCCCTGTTTTCAAGGCATAAAGGGATAGGGGTACAGTTTACGGATGAGCCAACAGGAAATTTGGATGAAGATACGGCACAAGATATTATAGATATTTTGAAAGAGAGTGCCCATCAAATGAATAAGTGTGTGGTAGTAGTTACGCATTCCAATGAATTAGCGAAACAAGCAGATGAAGTGTTCCGATTGAAACGAGGAATATTATCAAAAGAATAAATAATCTATAACTTGAGAATTAAAGATAAAATATCCACCAAATAAAAAGCGTTGTTTTGGTGGGCAACTTTGTCATGCTCAGATGGCTATTTTATCCCTCCAGACCTGTTTTGAGTTTGGAGGGATTTCTTATGTGTTGGTCTGATAACACTGTGTTGCTGATTTTAAGCAGCAGTTATTTACATACCGTTCGATAGAGATGAGGATAATCTGTTAAAAAATTCTTATGCCTTGCAGCTACAAGCAGGTATGGTAGATAAAAGAAGAAAGATTTTAGATATGGCGATGGACAGCCGTATCCTGCAATTAGAACAGCAGGTGGCAAAATTAAAAAGAGAGAACGAGATATTACGGAAAGAAAATGAAGCAATGCGAAAAGCATTGAATAAAAGAGATTTGAATTTGATCAAGAATTTTTAATGAAAAAGAAAACAATCAGCGGTTGGCAGGGGCGTGGAAATCGTGCCTGCTGGTGGTTGTGGGGATAAAATATCTAGAAACGTAGTGTGCTATATAGTATAATGGAATAGAAAACAATAAAATTTCAGAAATGAACAACTACATGGAGATTCAGATAAATGAGTAGTCAAGAAACATTTTCTATAACAACACTACAAAGAATGTGTGCTAGATCTGAATATTTGGATGAGTCAGATATTCATATGAATGACAAAACGGTTTCATGGGATGGAAATATCATATATTACAAAACTAAAAAGCCGGCTTCGACAGGAAATGAATTTCTTATTCCCATTCAAGTAAAGGGAAAAGAGTATAATACTTTTCCAGATTCAGATAGTATAAGCTATCCAGTGGATATAAATGATTTGAAAAATTATTTGAAAAATGGCGGGGTAATATTTTTTGTTGATGCAATTTCAAAAATGGAATATAGTGATAAAATGTATGCAAAAATCTTACTTCCGGTAGATATTGTCCATATAATGAAAGGAAAAGAAGAACAAGGGAGCATTACAGTACATTTAAACCATGTAAAAACTGTCCGAGAATTAGAGGAACTTTGTGTTCTTTTTAAAGAAAATAGACCTAAACAGGCAATGGTAGGAGTGGGAAAATCAATTCCCGATTATGATACTATATCTAATTTTACTATATCAACATTACCAACTCCATATATGAATCCTGCAATCGCAATTGCTAAAAGTCCTTTTAAGTATGTGTATACCAAGAAGGATGGGATAGAGATACCAGTTTTACTGACAGATTTAGTTACTGCGACTGAAAGTGATTGGTTAATAAAAATCGATGATAAAATAGAACAAAGATATCCTATTCGACATATTTATGCATTAAATCAAACGACTACAAGGATTAGTGAAATCATTGAATTTGTTTTAACAGAAAAAAGTCAAAAAACAACTATTCGTTGCATTGAGGCGACTAACTATAATTTTGAAACAGTTTTTCAAGCATCGAAAATTATAATAGCTGTTTCTGATGCAGAGGAAGTATCGATTGAAAATATAAGTCTAGGAAAAAATTTCTTAGGGGAAATACAAACAGCTTTTACAGAAGGATTTCTTGCATATCACAAACGGATTGTTCAATTAGGAGAAACACTTGCAGAACTAAATATTAAAAGAAGTTTATTTAAAACGAAAGAAATTTTAGATGCAGAACCTACCATATTTTTTCTGAAAAAGGGATTAGTGGAAATGAAAGTTTTATCGTTACCATTCCAAGCAGATGAAAATTGTGGTCTTTACAAACAAATAATTGGACGTAGGAAATTGCTGTTAGAATATGAAAAGGTTCAAGAAGATGGATATATAATTCGTAATTATTTGAAGGATGGTAAACGGATTGCTATCTTTGCCGATATACCAGATGGAAAAACACAGAAAATCAGCAGATGGTTTGCGTTACGAGATGAGGATATATCTCAGATGATATTTGATGAAAATGATCTGTTGGAAGAAATGTACAACATCGGTGAAGAAGAAACGGATCAACTTTTGGGACTAATATTGGATTTTCTAAAATCTTATGATAAGGAAAGAGATAAAAATTTATTGTTATTGGCTGAAAAATTAATAGATATCTTAGGGAAATATTCCATGAATTCGACTATTCTTACAATAAATAGATTCCAAATCATTGCCCGTAAAAGGGAGTTAGAGCTTGAAGAAAGGAAAACATTGGCACAGATTAAATATTCTGAGAATATATTTGCGAGGTGCTGTGCATGTATTTTGCTGAAACAGTTTGATGAATTTGATATACATATGCAGCAATTATCTGCAACAGAAAAAGAAGAATTTTATAGTTGGCCGATTGTTTCATTGTTATCAGATTCCAAGGAATGAAGAGAGGTTATATGTGTATCAAAATAATAATTATATGTTTGGTTTTAGTTTGTTTTTGGTATTACCTTTTTTTGAAAAAGAAGAAGGAATTAAAAAGGATTTCAGTAGAACTTAATATATCTGTTGAACAAATAAACAAAATCTGTGAAAGTATACTACAAGAATTTAAGAAATATGATGCCAGAGTAATATGTAACTGGGGCGGTTTTGATACAACTGAGACATTAAATGCTTGTAGTAGATTAAGATTTTCTAAGCGCATTGATATAAAGTCAACTTGGATAAAAAAGTTGCTGGATAAAAAAGAATATTAGGAAATTGCATTTCTACATACAATCGGACATGAACTCGGGCATAAAGATAAAGAACTTATTTTTTCAATTCTTCATATTAAGAAGGGGCGATTTAGAAACTGGGTTAGAGAGTGTCGAGCTGATTTTTACGGGTTGCAATTTGTTCAAAAAGAATATGCGTTTACTAGAAACGAAGTGTTAAAAGCAATTGAATTAAAAATTGATTACAATGCCCCAGATGAATATGCAAAACAAAAAAGTGACTTTATACATCCAAATTGGAATCTTCGTTTTCAATTGTTATCTGACTATAGGAACTTTAATCAAGATGCCATTCGATATATTGCGAAAGAAGTTGGAATTACAGATGAGAAGTATATCAAAAAATGATTAGAACAGCAGAATTATAAAAAAAGCAAGTGGAAACTTCTGAAAAGAAAGACCTGCTTGCTTTTAATGTATAAGGGAAAGTCTACACAGTACACAAATGTACATACCGTTAAAGCCCTTATTTTCAAGGAATAATGGGATAGGGGTACAGTTTACGGATGAGCCGACTGGTAACTTGGATCAGAAAAATACAGAAGAGATTGTAAAGTTGTTTCAGAAGATGAATCATCAGTTTGGGTTGACGATTATTATGGTTACACACGATGAGGCGATTGCCAGACAATGTGATCGCACTCTGTATATGAAGGATGGAAAGATTGTATAAATATATTGGTGCGCTTATCAGGAATCATGCATATTTTCCTAATAGTCCTATTACAATAATAACAGACGAAATTTCATAAAGGAGCAGGTGCCATGAAAAAAATTCTAGCACTGATAGTAAGTGTTGCCTTATGTGTTACAGACGTATGTGCAATGCCAAAGAACGAGTTGATTCTGCATGAAAACACGCAGTCTGCCACAGAAGGAACAATATCCGCTGAACCAGAGATTGACACACCGTCTGCTATTTTAATGGAAGCATCCACAGGGCAGATTATCTATGAGAAAGCGGCAGATGAACAACTCCCGCCCGCGAGCGTCACCAAGGTAATGACACTGCTATTGATTTTTGATGCATTGGATGAAGGAAAAATCAAACTGACTGACAATGTATCTGTATCGGAGTATGCAGCATCTATGGGGGGCTCTCAGGTCTTTTTAGAGCCGGGGGAGACACAGACGGTCGATACGATGATCAAGTGCATTGCTGTGGCGTCGGCGAATGACGCATGTGTGGCAATGGCAGAGCACATATGGGGCAGTGAGGAAGAATTTGTAGCAAAAATGAATGCAAGGGCAAAGGAACTCGGTATGGAACACACGAATTTCTTAAACTGTAATGGACTTGATGCAGACGGACATGTGACGACAGCGCGGGATATTGCCCTGATGTCGAGAGAATTAATCACAAGATATCCGAAAATTCACGACTATTCTACGATATGGATGGAAAACATTACACATACGACCAAGAAGGGGACAACGGAGTTTGGTCTTGCGAATACCAACAAACTGATCAGACAGTATCAGTATGCGACAGGACTAAAGACCGGCTCGACAAGCAAGGCAAAATTTTGTCTGTCAGCAACTGCAAAGAAAGATGATTTAGAACTGATTGCAGTAATCATGGCGGCGCCGGATCCGAAGGCGAGATTTAAAGATGCGACAACGCTTCTAAATTATGGATTTGGAAAATGTACGAAATACAAAGATACCACTCCGTTTGAATTAGAGCCTTTGAAAATAAGGGGTGGAATTGAAAAAGAGGTGCCTGTCGTTGTGGAGACGGAATTTCAATATATTGACACAACAGGAGCCAATTTATCAGGGATGAAGCGAAAAATCGAAATCGACCAGGAAAAACAGGCTCCGGTAAAAAAAGGAGAAAAAGTCGGGACGGTTACATATCTGTTGAATGGAAAGAAAATTGGGGAGATTTCGATTCAGATACAAAAAAGTGTAGGGAAAATGCAGTTTAAACATGCATTTGCAGAGATATTTCAAAATTTTCTATTGTAGAATGAGTTAAAAAATTATATAATGCTAGAGAAATAATAGTACAGGTTCAGATTTGGATCTGTACTGTTTTATGGAATGGAAAAGAAAAAGAAGGCGGGAGTGGCGGTATGGGAAATGTGATTATTGTACTTGGAATCGTGTTATTGACCGCGCTTATGGAATCTTGGCGGGAGAATCATGTATTTAGAACGACCTATTACAATATACAATCATCCAAACTGCAAAAGCTGAAGAGGAAACGGAAGGTTGTTGTGCTAAGTGACTTGCATAACCAATGTTATGGAAAGAATAATCAGAAGCTTTTGACGGCAATACGGAGAGAAAACCCGGATCTGATACTGATTGCCGGAGATATGTTGATTGGGAAAGAAGGAATTTCGCCAAAGCCAGCAAAAGAATTTGTCTCTGCACTTCCTGCTATTTGTGATGTATATTATGCCAATGGGAATCACGAACAGCGGATGAAGGAAAATACAGAAAAATATGGTGAGACTTATGCGGTATATCAAGAACAGTTAAAGCGTGCAGGAATTCACTTTTTGGAAAATGAAGGAGTCAGATTAAGCTGGGATGGACAGGCTGTTGATGTATATGGGGTGGAAATTCCGCATCGATATTATAAAAAATTTGAAAACATAGAACTTCCGGTGGAAGAAGTAGAAAACTGTATCGGTGAAGCTTTTGAAGGGCATTATGAGATTTTGCTTGCGCATAACCCGGTGTTTGCAAAGACCTATCTGAAATGGGGAGCAGATTTAATTTTGTCCGGACATTTACATGGAGGGATTGTGAGAGTTCCGAAGCTTGGCGGTGTCATTACGCCTCAGGCAAGGTTATTTCCGAAATATTCAGGGGAATTGACTATGGAAGGAGAAAAGGCTGTTGTAGTAAGCAAAGGACTTGGAACGCATACGTTTCGGTTTCGTCTTTTTAATCCGGCGGAGATGATTGTTCTTCAGATAGGAGGAGAAAAATCATGAAAGACCAGTATGGAAGATTGATTGATTATCTTCGAATATCTGTCACAGACCGATGCAATCTGCGTTGTGTGTATTGTATGCCGGAAAAAGGTGTGACGTGGATTCCTCACAGTGAAGTGCTGACTTATGAGGAACTGTTAACAGTGGGTAAGGCAGCGGCAGCACTGGGAATCAAACACATAAAGATAACTGGAGGCGAGCCTCTGCTTCGAAAGAATGTGACGGAATTTATTGCAAGATTAAAAAAGACCAAAGGAATTGAGACGGTAACGCTTACTACGAACGGTATTCTGCTTCCAAACTACATTGATCAGTTGTCGGAAGCGGGAATTGATGGAATCAATATCAGTCTGGACACATTGGAAGAGAAAAAATTTCGAAAACTGACACGAAATGGTGAGGTAAAAGATGTGTGGAAGGGGATTTCTTCGGTTCTTCCCTATGATCAGATTAACATGAAAATAAATTGTGTTCTGGCTGGAAAAGACTGGCAAAAAGATGCCGTACGTGTGGCAGAAATCGCAAAGAAATATAGAATTCATGTGAGATTTATTGAACTGATGCCGATTCAGAACCAAGAGGAAAAGGGAAATCTGGAAGAAGAAATAAAGGCATTGCTAGAAGATGTTTATGGTCCTATGAGAAGGTGCGAGGAGCGAATCGGATTTGGTCCGAGTGTCTATTATGAATTGCCTGAGTTTTGTGGAAAGATTGGCTTTATCAGTGCAGTCAGTCACAAATTCTGTAATCAGTGCAACCGTATACGTCTCACTTGTGATGGAAAACTACGGTTGTGCCTGCAATCAGAAACTGCGGTAGATCTAAAGAGCGCCTTGCGTCAAGGTGCCTGCGAAGAGGAATTGAAGCAATTATTGGAAAGGGGATTACTTGAAAAACCAAGAGAACATCGATTTGGATGTGATTGCATAGAGGGAGAGACAATGTCCAGAATCGGAGGATAAAAGAAAGGATAGACAAAATGAAAAGAAAAAAGTTAGTGTGTTTATTAACTGCGTTTGCGGTTATGATTGGTATGGCGGGATGTATAAAAGAAGAAAAGAAAGCAGAAAAGAGGAAACAAGAAGTTGAATTGCACATATTGGCGGCAGCCAGCATGACAGATGCATTGACGGAGATTTCTAAGACATATAAAAAAGAACACGAAAATGTAAAGTTTGTGTTTAATTTTGATTCTTCCGGTACATTGAAAACGCAGATTGAAGAAGGCGCTCCGGCAGATATTTTTATTTCTGCGGCGATGAAACAGATGGATGAATTGGATAAAGGTGGATTTATTAAAAAGGACAGTATTGTGAAACTTTTGGAAAATAAGGTTGTCTTGATTCAGCCAAAAGATGCGAAAACAGAGATCAGCTCTTTTGAAGACGTGGCAACAGATAAAGTATCCATGGTTGCAATCGGAAATGCTGATGTTCCGGTAGGACAGTACACAGAACAAATTTATAAAAATTTGGGATTATGGGATCAGGTCGCAGCGAAGGCGAATTTGGCGACTAATGTCAGACAGGTACTGGATTGGGTTGCCACAAACAATGTAGACTGCGGAATTGTTTATGCTACAGATGCGATGATAGAAGAGAATGTGAAAGTAATTTGTGAAGCACCGCAAGGGACATGTGATCCGGTAATCTATCCGGCGGGAGTTGTCAAATCCAGTGAGAATGCCAAAGCGGCAGAACAATTTATGGAATACTTGAAAACGGATGAAGCAAAATCTGTATTTACAGCGTATGGATTTACGAATTATGAGGAGTAATCAATGGATATCTCACCACTTCTTTTATCGTTAAAAACAGCGTGTCTGGCAACAGTCATTACATTTTTTGCCGGACTTTGGATTGCCTATAAAGTGATAAAAATAAAGCATGGAAAAGCGGTATTGGATACAATATTAACATTGCCGATGATACTGCCGCCGACAGTCGTCGGCTTTTTTCTATTGCTTTTTTTTGGAAAAAGCAGTCCGTTGGGAGCGTGGCTTTCCGAACATGGAATGCCGATTGTATTTTCATTTGCAGGTACGGTGATCGCATCTGTGGTTGTATCGTTTCCATTGATGTACCGAACTGCACGCAGTGCATTTGAACAGATGGATCAGAATCTAGTGTATGCGGGACAAACGTTAGGCCTTTCTAATTACACGATCTTTTGGAAAGTTATTTTCCCGAACTGTTTTCCGGGAATTGCAGGGGGAACGATTCTGGCATTTGCAAGAGCTCTCGGAGAATTTGGCGCAACAATCATGCTTGCCGGAAACATTCCGGGAAAAACACAGACAGTGGCGATAGCGGTATATTCTGCCATGCAAAACGGAAACCGCACACAGGCATATCAATGGGTTGGGGTTATCATGCTGATTTCTTTTTTGTCAATCTTGCTTATGAATCTTGTAAACAGACAGCAGATGAAATATGCAATTAGGAGGAAATAAGATGTCTCTTTCGGTAAATATTAAGAAAAAAATAGAAGGATTTACCTTGGATGTGGCTTTTGAGGCAGAGAATGAATTTTTTGCTGTTCTTGGGGAAAGCGGTTGTGGAAAAAGTCTGACACTTCGATGTATCGCAGGGATTGAGAGACCGGATACGGGAAAGATTGTGTTGAATGGCAAAGTGCTGTTTGATTCGGAAAAACATATTAACCTGCCGCCTCAGAAGAGAAAAATCGGTTATTTATTTCAAGATTATGCATTGTTTCCAAATATGACTGTTGAAGAAAACATCGGAATCGGTATTGAGAAAAAGCGAAGAAAAGAAGAGGTCGCGCGTTTTGTGAAGATGTTTTTTCTGGAAGGGTTTGAAAAAAAATATCCGTATATGCTTTCAGGTGGACAAAAACAGCGAGTGGCCATTGCGAGAATTCTCATTCTCAATCCTGAGATGATACTTTTGGACGAACCGTTTTCAGCAGTTGACAGCTATTTAAAATGGAAATTGGAACAGCAGATCATGGAGCTTGCAAAATTATATAACAGCACAATTCTCTTCGTTTCTCACAACAGAGATGAGGTTTATCGGCTCTGTGATAAAATGGCGGTGATTCATAACGGAAAAGTAGAAGTGACAGGTGAAAAAAAGGAAATTTTCAAAAATCCAAGGACGGTTTCAGCAGCAATCCTGACGGGGTGTAAAAACATAACAGAGATGGTAACAGAGGGGCAATATATATATTGTAAGGACTGGAACATCAGAAAAAGAATTGTATGTTCAGAAAAAGTGATTGGAAAAGCACTTGGAATCCGGGCGCATGATATAAAAGTAATCAAGGAAAGAGAATATGCGGATGCAAAATGTGTTGTGGAGGATGTGATTGAGTCGACCTTTGATATGATTTATCTTCTGAGACCGGATGGGGCGAAAAAACCTCTGCGCATGCAACTTCCAAAAAGCCAGGTTTTGGTTTATCATGAAAAGGAAGAAGTGTATATTTCTCTTTGGGAAGAGGCACTTTTATTTTTGCAGCAGTAATAGCGGAATCCTTGAGAAAGAACTTGTCGAAAAGTGTACTATCCCGTATAATAAATAGCAGTGAGTAAGGGAAAAGGAAGACAGATAAATGGGAATACCGGTGAAATTGCAAGTGTTTGAGGGACCGCTTGATCTGCTTTTGCACTTGATTGAAAAAAATAAGATTGATATCTATGACATTCCGATTGTGGAGATTACCAATCAGTATATGGATTATATCCGTGAGATGCAGAAGAAGGACTTGAATATTATGAGCGAATTTCTTCTGATGGCAGCAACACTGTTGGACATTAAATGCAAGATGCTTCTTCCGAAAGAAGTCAACGAAGAGGGGGAAGAGGAAGACCCAAGACAAGAGCTTGTAGAGCAGCTTTTGCAATATAAGATGTATAAATATATGTCATATGAGCTTCGGGATCGTCAGATTGATGGTGAGCGTATGATGTTCAAAGGCCCGGATATACCGGAGGAAGTCAAAACCTATCAACAGCCATTTGATTTGGATGAGCTTTTGGATGGACTTACTTTGGCAAAACTGAATCGGATATTTAAAGATGTCATGAGACGTCAAAATGATAAGATAGATCCTGTAAGAAGTACATTTGGTAAAATTGAGAAAGAAGAAGTGACCGTGGATGATAAGATGGAATATCTGAATGAGTATATCAGAACACATCACAAATTCAGCTTTCGTAATCTTTTGATGCACCAGAAGTCAAAACTGCACATTGTAGTTACATTTCTTGCTGTTTTGGAGATGATGAAAGTCGGAGCGATCACGATTGAACAGGAGCATACATTTGGAGAGATTATGATTACTTCTCGACAAGATTCACAATCCGGTGAAAGGTGGAATACAGAGAATGAAGATTAAAAAGATGGAAGGGATTATAGAAGCAATTCTCTTTACAATGGGAGAATCGGTTGAACTTGATAAGATTGCAAGAACATTAGAGCAGGATGTGGAGACAACACGGAAAGTAATACACAATATGATGGATCGATATGAAAAAGAAGATAGGGGAATTCATATTATTGAATTGGAAAATGCATTTCAAATGTGTACCAAAAAGGATACGTATGAGTATTTGATCCGAATTGCCAAACAGCCTAAACGTCATGTTCTGACGGATGTTGCACTGGAGACGCTCTCGATTATTGCGTATAAACAGCCCATTACAAAGCTTGAGATTGAAAAGATCCGTGGGGTGAAATCAGACCATGCAGTTAACAAGCTGATTGAATATGATCTGGTTGCGGAGGTCGGAAGAATGGATGCGCCTGGAAGACCGCTTTTGTTCGGCACCACAGAAGAATTTCTTAGAAGATTCAGTGTGCAGTCTGTCGATGAGCTTCCGAGTATCAATCCGGAAAAAATGGAGGATTTCAAAGCGGAGGCAGAAGATGAGGTACAGTTGCGTCTGAACCTCTAAATAGGAATGGATGTTTCGTGCATTGCATATATTGAACAAAAGAATCAATAGGCGGGACATCGTGAAACGGATATTAGTATTTATATTGACATGTGCGCTCCTTTTTGGGATAACCTCATATGCAAAAGAGGAGGAGCCAAAACAATTATACGCCCAGTCAGCGGTCCTTATGGATGCGGACAGTGGGCGTGTTTTGTTTGAAAAGAATGGATATGAACAAAAAGCAATGGCGAGTACGACAAAGATTATGACCTGTATTTTGGCGTTGGAAAAAGGAAAACCAGATCAAATTGTCACAGTGTCAGAGAATGCGGCAAGACAGCCGAGAGTACATTTGGGAATGGCAAATGGAGAACAATTCTATCTGCGTGATCTTTTATATTCTTTGATGTTGGAGTCACACAATGATTCGGCAGTTGCAATTGCAGAACAGGTGGGAGGAACAGTAGAGGGATTTGCTCGAATGATGAATGAGAAAGCAGAAAAAATCGGATGTAAGGATACATATTTTATAACACCAAACGGTCTGGATGCTTCTGATGAAAATGGGAAACATTCTACAACAGCGGAAGAACTGGCAAAAATCATGCGGTATTGTATTAAGCTTTCACCTCAAAAAGAGCTGTTTTTGGAGATAACCCAGACGCAGAACCACACATTTACAGATGTAGAAGGAAAGCGACAATTTTCCTGTAATAATCATAATGTGTTTTTAGGGATGATGGATGGAGCACTGTCTGGGAAAACTGGTTTTACAGGTGATGCGGGGTATTGCTATGTTGGGGCTTTAAAGCAGGGAGAACGGACATTTATCGTGGCACTTTTAGGGTGTGGGTGGCCAAACAATAAAGGTTATAAATGGAAAGATACGAAAGCATTGATGGAGTATGGACTTCAAAAATATGAATACGAGAATGTATTCCAAAAACAGGACAGCTCTTGTATCATCGTTGAAAATGGGATTCCGGAAAGTGATGATATTTTTGATGTGGCGATGGCAGAGACAAAAATCAAAACAGATACGCAGGAACTGCCATTTTTATTGAAGGAGGGGGAAACAGTAGATATCAAGACTGATATCAAAAAGACATTGAAGGCACCCGTCCAGGCAGGAGAGACTGTAGGGAGTGTTACATATTATCTGAAAGATTTTAAAATAAAGGAATATCCGCTTGTAATTACAAAGTCAGTGTCGCAAAAAACATTTATATGGTACTTACAAAAGCTCTTTGCTATGTATATGTTAAAATAAATCAATAAAAATGATTAAATTTGTCACTGTTGCGTGATGGATAAATATGGTAGGATAAATAAAGATAATAAAATTGATTTATTTTAACAAAGGGGTAAGAAAGATGAAGAATTTTGAAAAATATGAGAGAAGTTATTTTATGCCGCCTGAAATCAGCTATGATTGGGTAAAAAAAGATTATATTGACAAAGCGCCGATTTGGTGCAGTGTGGATTTGCGAGATGGAAATCAGGCACTGATTGAGCCGATGAGTTTGGAAGAAAAGATAGAATTTTTTCAGATGCTTTTAGCAATTGGATTCAAAGAGATTGAAGTTGGTTTTCCGGCAGCTTCAGAGACGGAGTATCAGTTTCTGCGAACCTTGATTGAGCAGAATATGATTCCGGATGATGTGACGATTCAGGTGCTGACGCAGGCGCGTGAACATATCATCAAGAAGACATTTGAGGCAGTCAAAGGAGCACCGCATGCAGTAATTCATTTATATAATTCGACATCGGTAGCGCAACGAGAGCAGGTGTTCAAAAAATCAAAAGAAGAAGTAAAGCAGATTGCAATCGACGGTGCAAAACTGTTAAAAAAACTTGCGGATGAGACAGAAGGAAACTTTACATTTCAATACAGCCCAGAGAGCTTTCCTGGAACCGAGGTTGATTATGCATTGGAGGTGTGCAATGCAGTGTTGGAAGAGTGGAGACCGACGAAAGATAATAAAGTCATCATCAATCTTCCGACAACTGTTGAAAATGCAATGCCGCATGTGTTTGCAACACAGGTAGAGTATATGAGCAAAAATCTGCTGTACAGAGAGAATGTGATCTTATGTCTGCATCCGCATAATGACAGAGGATGCGGAGTGTGTGATGCAGAACTTGGTGTGCTTGCAGGAGCTGATAGAATCGAGGGAACCTTATTTGGAAATGGAGAGCGAACAGGAAATGTGGATATCATCACACTGGCGATGAATATGTTTTCTCATGGCGTGGATCCAAAACTTGATTTTTCAAATATGGGAGAGATTTGTGAAAAATACGAGAGACTGACAAGAATGCACGTGTACGAAAGACAGCCATATGCTGGAGAATTGGTATTTACTGCATTTTCGGGATCGCATCAAGATGCAATTGCGAAAGGAATGGCATATAGAGAAGAAAAAGAGCGCGCTCATTGGACAGTTCCATATCTTCCGATTGACCCAAAAGATGTTGGAAGAGAATATGATTCAGATGTGATTCGCATTAACAGCCAGTCAGGAAAAGGTGGCGTAAACTACATATTAAAACAAAGTTTTGGAATTAGTCTTCCAGAAAAAATGCGGGAGGAAGTTGGTTATCTTGTGAAGGATGTGTCAGACAAGGCGCATAAAGAACTTACTCCGGAATGGATCTATCATATTTTTGAAGAGAATTATATTCATGTCAAAAATACGTTTGCAATTGATGAATGCCATTTTGAACAGGGAGATGGAATGAAAGCAGATGTGACGATTGGCTATGATGGCAGGAAATATGTGATGATGGGTGTTGGAAATGGACGGTTGGATGCTGTCAGCAATGCAATCAAACAATATTTTAATATCGGTTACGAGTTATCTTTTTATGAAGAACATTCTCTTACTAAAGGTTCGTCGTCAAAGGCAGTGGCATATGTAGGGGTAAACTGTAAAGGAAAGGTATACTGGGGAGTTGGAATTGATGCAGATATCATCAAGGCATCTATAGAGGCATTGACCGTTGCGGTAAATAAAATTGAAGAGATACAGCATGCTAACGACGAAAAAGAGGAGAGAATGATAGAAATTTTGAATTATATCCAGGCGAATTATTTGCGTGTCACTTTAGACGATCTTTCTGAAAAATTCTTTTTATCAAAGCCATATTTGTCAAAATATATTAAGGAAAAATCAGGTATGACATTTGGAGAAATCGTTAAAAAAGCAAGAATGAAAAAAGCAAAGAATTTGCTGAAGACAGGAAACATGACTGTAGAAAAAGTAGCATTGGCAGTTGGATATCAGAATGTAGAGCATTTTAACAGATTGTTTAAAAAGGCATATGATATGACGCCTGTGCAGTATCGGAATCGAAAGGAATAAATTAAAAATATGAAAAAAACTGGTTTGAATTTTATTTTCAAACCAGTTTTTTGTATGGAAACTTATTCTTCTGTTAACTTGTTTAATGGTTTTGTCAGTAAGAACATAACAACCGCACAGATGAATGCAACGATTGCAAATGTTACGAATACTGGCATAATACCCATTTTTTCAACGATTTTCTGGAATTGACCGTTGATTAAATTTGCAAAGAATGTTGCTAAAGTCCAAACACCCATCAATACAGATAAGTATTTCTTTGGAGCATACTTACTTACGAAAGAGTTTCCAAGTGGGGAGAAGCAAATCTCACCGATTGTAAGGAAGATTCCGAATAAGAAGATCCACATTACATTACCTTTTACAGAAGATGGAGCACCAACACCTCTTGTTAACTCTGTCATTACAAGCATAATGTAAGAGATTCCCAAGAATACAAATGCAAGAGTGATTTTGCTGAACATTGACAAGTCACCTTGAGGTCTTTTTGCTAATTTTGCCCACAATTTAGCAGCTGCCAAACTGAGAACGATACATAACAGACCATTCCATGTTGTTGTTAAGTGAGCTGGTGAAAGTTCGAAGAAACCAAGGTCTCTGTTTACATAATCCTGTAAGTAGAATGTAAGAACAACGTCCTGCTGATAGTAAGCCAGCCAGAAAATAATTGAGATGGCAGATACCAAAACGATAGCCCATACGTTTTTCTTCTCTTTTGATGTAAGTGGAGCTGTTGATTTTTCTTTCTTTTCTTTCTTTACTTCACCGATTACATTTCCGTTTGTATCTGTAAGATATTTAAATGGCTTGATACCCTGTCCCTGTAATTTTCCATAGCAAAGTGTAAAGAAAATACCACCGATGATTACAAGAATACCGCTAAGTAAGAATACCTGACGGAAACCTAACATCTGTCCTTGCTTAAATGTGTACATATATAATGTTGCACAGATCATAGATCCAAAGAAAGAACCAATATTAACGAATGAATACTGGATAGAAAATGCTGAATCCAGTAAATCCTGATCATCAAACAGACGTCCGATAATAGCAGCAAGGTTTCCCTTGAAGAATGCAGTACCGATAGATACGACTAAAATCATTACCCATACCATAGGTACGCTGTGTGCCTGCCATCCGCAGAAATATCCAAGACCCATGATGATACATCCAAGTGTAACGGCATATCTGGCACCTAAGAAACGGTCGCTTAACCATCCTCCGATAATTGGTGTGATGTATGTAAGTGAAGTAAGCCAAACTGCGATTTCACCAGCCTGTGCTTTAGTTACTCCGATACCGCCTTCTGCTACAGATGCAGCAAGGAATAAGGCTAAAAGCGGTTTTGTACCATAGAACGCAAAACGTTCAAATGTGTAAGTGATACAACAAATGTAAAATCCAATCGGATATTTTGCTTTTTTTGCTGTTCCCATAAATAAAGTCCTCCAAATAAAGTTATTTTAAATTTCTCTCGTGTAGATGCGAAGCCATTCTTCTTCCTCTTTTGTCAGATGAGGAGCGATGATATCATAAACTTGCTTATGATATGCATTCAGCCAGGCTTTTTCATCTTCCCTCAGAAGATCTAGATTGATTGCATCCAAATCAATAGGTACATAGGTGATTGGCTCAAAGTACATGAACTGTCCATACTCAGTCTCTTCACCTTTTCGTACTACTAATTCATTTTCGGTACGGATACCATGAGAACCCTCGATATAAATACCAGGTTCATCTGTAATCACCATGCCGGCTTCCAACGGATGCGCTTCATGTCCGCGAATGCGCCATCTAAAACCGGTAGGTCCTTCGTGGATATTTAGAAGATAACCAACGCCGTGTCCGGTACCGTGATTGTAATCAAGACCTAATTCCCACATTGGCTGACGGGCTAATACATCAAGATTATAACCGCAGCAGCCATACAAAAATTTGGCTCTTGACAGGTTCATCATACTTCTTAAAACTGTTGTGAAATGAAGTTTCAACTCATCATTGATCTCTCCTAAAGCAACAGTTCTTGTAATATCTGTGGAACCTTCATAGTAATTTCCACCAGTGTCTGTTAAGAACAGATTTCCGGCTGTCAACTCACAGTCTGTCTCTGCGGAAGAAGTGTAGTGACACATTGCAGCGTTTGCCTTGAATGCGCAGATTGGCTCAAAGCTAGGCCATAAGAAACCTTCCTGTTGGGCGCGCAGATTTTCCAGTTTGTCTGATGCACTCATCTCAGTCATCTTTTCTTTGCCAAGGCTTGTTTTTAACCAATACATGAATTTCGTATAAGCAACGCCATCCTTTACATGTGCTTTTTTGATGTTTTCAATCTCTACATCATTCTTCATTGCTTTATATAAAATAGTAGGATTGGTCTTTTCAACTTTTTTTGTACTATCCGGGATATTATTATACAAAGCATAATTGATTCTTGCAGGGTCAATCAGGACTGTGTTATTAGAATCAAAGTCTTTTACAAAAGTATAAATGTCATTATATGGATGGAAAACAACATTATCCTTTTTTAGTTCTGATTTTACATGTTCATCTAGTCTGCTTTCATCTATAAATAAATGTACTTCATTCATCGTGATTACAGCATAACTTAGAACAAGAGGAGAATACATTACATCGTTTCCTCTGATATTAAGAAGCCATGCAATATCGTCCAATGTAGTTAAAACATGTACGTCAGCACCGCTTTCCTTCATTGCATCTCTCAAGCGAGAGAGTTTGGAAGTTGTGGCTTCACCGGAAAATTTTTCATCCAGTAAAAATACAGGTTCGGCTGCAAGGCTTGGCCGTTCTTCCCAAACGGCATCCACAAGGTCGTAAGAGTATTCAATACGGATATTCTTATAAGAAAATTGTTCTGCGAAATCTTTTCCTTCCTGCATAGCGATGACACGTCCGTCAAATCCTAAAGTCCCATTTTCAGGGAGTACAGAGTCAAGATACTCTGAGACAGTTGGAACTCCCGCGTTACCCATGCGATAGAGTGTTACACCACTCCCGGCAAGCTGAGCTTCCGCCTGAATAAAATAACGTCCGTCTGTCCAAAGACCTGCAGCATCTTTTGTGATTACAGCGGTTCCCGCTGAACCTGTAAAACCAGTGATAAATTCTCTGGATTTAAAATGTTCACCGACATATTCACTTTGGTGATTATCTGCAGATGGCACAACATAAGCATCGATATGTTTTTCTTCCATAAAGGAACGAAGCTTCGCTATTCTGTCTGATACGTTCAATCCGAATACCTCCTTAAAGTAATTTAGTAAATTATTATCCCGTAAGTTGAATTGTAGCATAAACGAAAGATAGGTACAAATGTTTTTTTTAGAAAGTAGGGTATGTGAAAAAAATATCAAATATTATAGAAAAAGAATTGCTATTTCTAAAAATATAAGATATACTTAGAATTGGCAGAAAATTGGTTTAACTTTAAAAAAATATATAAAAATGGAGGACTAGATTTATGAGCAACACAACATCTAAAAACCTCGCAAGTACAAGAATTGCCACTTTACTTGACGAAGGAAGCTTTGTTGAAATCGGTGGCGCAGTTACAGCAAGAACAACCGACTTTAACATGCAGGAGAAAGAGACTCCGGCTGATGGTGTCATCACAGGTTATGGAGTGATTGATGGCAATTTGGTGTACGTATACAGCCAGGATGCTTCTGTTTTAAAAGGAGCGATCGGAGAGATGCACGCAAAGAAGATTGCCAATATTTATGATATGGCAATGAAGATGGGAGCACCGGTTATTGGTCTTGTAGACTGCGCAGGCTTAAGACTTCAAGAGGCAACGGATGCATTGAATGGATTTGGCAGCCTTTATATGAAACAGGCTATGGCATCGGGTGTGATTCCACAGATTACAGCAGTTTTTGGAAAATGCGGTGGTGGACTTGCCGTTGCATCTGCGATGACTGATTTTACTTTTATGGAAGGAAATGGGAAATTATTCTTAAATGCTCCAAATGCAATTGCAGGAAATGAGGTCTCAAAATGTGACACTTCATCTGCAAAATTCCAAAGCGAAGAATCCGGTTTGGTTGATGGAGTTGGAACAGAGGAGGAGATCCTTGGACAGATTCGTTCTTTAGTATGCATGCTTCCAACAAACAATGAAGATGATGCGTCTTATGATGAGTGTCTGGATGATTTGAACCGTGTTTGTGAAGGTATTGACAATGCAGTCGAGGATACTTCTATCGTTCTTGGTTTAGTATCTGATGACAATGTATTCTTTGAGACAAAGAAAGAATACGGAAAAGATATGGTGACCGGTTTTATCCGTTTGAATGGAATGACAATCGGAGCCGTTGCGAATCGCGCGAAGATATATGATGAAGAAGGCAACGCCGTGCAGGAATTTGGCGGAACATTGTCTGTACGTGGATGTAAGAAAGCGGCTGATTTTGTGAACTTCTGTGATGCATTCAATATCCCGGTTGTAACCCTTACAAATGTTACAGGATTTGAGGCAAGCAAATGTTCTGAAAAATCGCTTGCAAGAGAAGCAGCAAAATTAACTTATGCATTTGCAAATGCAACAGTACCAAAAGTAAATGTAATTATTGGAAAAGCATATGGAAGTGCTTATGTGACAATGAACAGCAAATCTATCGGGGCTGATATGGTATACGCATGGCCAACAGCAGAGATTGGAATGATGGATTCGACATTGGCAGCAAAAATTATGTATGCGGATTCGGATGCAGAGACAATCAATGCAAAGGCTTCAGAATACAGAGAGATTCAGTCAAGTCCGATATCTGCGGCAAGACGTGGCTATGTAGACACGATCATTGAACCTGCAGATACAAGAAAATATTTGATAGGTGCATTTGAGATGCTGTTCACAAAGAGAGAAGACCGCCCGGCAAAAAAACACGGAACGGTTTAGTGAGGTGAGGCAAAGTGAAGAAAAGAATGAGCTTAATAGTATGTGTTTTGGCAGCATCGCTTAGTTTTGCAGGGTGTTCCCAGAAAGCAGACACCGAATATGATGAATCTGCAGCACAACAGATAACAGAGACACTTATCACTAGTTTTTCCCAGATGGGAAAAGAAGGGTTTGAGCAATTTAGATCTCTTTCAGACTACCAGCTGGATTACACGATGATGCAGTCAGGACTTCCGATTGAGGGGGATAATTTCCTGTCTATGCTTGATGCGTGGGAAGGAGCTGAAAAAGAGTGTGGCTCTTATGTAAAACATGGTGAATATGAGTTTGAAGCATCCGATAAAGAACTTTCTGTTTCTACATTGGCAGAATATGAAGACAGAGAGGCGACGATCGAATTTAAGTTTGATGAAGACTTGAACCTAGAGTCTATGGATGTTTCAGCAAAATACACGACAGCAGAGATTTTGGAAAAAGCAGGACTGAATACGGTATTAGGTATGGGAACAGTATTTGTTGTCTTGATTTTCCTGGCGTTTTTGATTTCTTTGATCAAATATATCCCTGCATTTGTGGAAAAATTCACAAAGAAGAATCCGCAGCCGGTTCAGACAGCGACACCTGTAGTTGCAGAGACGGCAGAAGAAGATACAGAGTATGTAGACGATTTGGAATTAGTGGCAGTGATTACAGCTGCAATTGCAGCACAGACAGGCACATCGACAGATGGTTTTGTAGTGCGCTCTATCAGACGTCGCCCGTCAAATAATTGGAATTAAGTAGAAGAATTTAGGAGGAAAATAAAAATGAAAAGCTATACAATCACAGTAAATGGCAATGTATATGATGTAACAGTAGAAGAGAACGGAGCAGCAACACCAGCAGCAGCGGCAGCAGCACCGAGAAAGGCAGCGCCTGCACCGAAGGCACCGGCGGCAGCACCAAAAGCAGCGGGAGCAGCAGGCGGAATCAAAGTAGAAGCAGGAGCAGCAGGTAAAGTATTTAAAGTAGAGGCAAGTGTTGGACAAAAAGTTTCCAGAGGAGATACAGTAATCATTCTGGAAGCAATGAAGATGGAAATTCCGGTTGTAGCTCCGGAAGATGGAACAGTTGCAAGTATTGATGTGGCAGTAGGTGATGCAGTAGAAGCAGGAGCAGTAATGGCTACATTGAACTAGGGGGTCAAAAAATGGAATACATTACAAGTACATTGGGAAACCTCATGGAGCAGACGGCATTTTTTAACCTTACAGTAGGAAATTATGTCATGATTCTGGTAGCATGTGTGTTTCTATATTTGGCAATCGCAAAAGGATTTGAGCCGCTTTTATTGGTTCCAATTGCTTTTGGTATGCTGTTAGTTAACATTTATCCGGACATTATGATGTCGATTGAAGAATCTTCAAACGGGGTCGGCGGATTATTACATTATTTCTATTTATTAGATGAGTGGGCAATTTTGCCATCTCTGATCTTTATGGGGGTTGGTGCGATGACGGACTTTGGACCATTGATCGCTAACCCAAAGAGTTTCCTTCTCGGTGCCGCAGCGCAGTTTGGTATCTTTGCGGCATACCTTGGAGCAATGGCAATGGGATTCTCTGACAAAGCGGCAGCAGCAATTTCAATCATCGGTGGAGCAGATGGACCGACATCTATTTTCCTTGCCGGAAAATTGCAGCAGACTGCAATTTTAGGACCGATCGCAGTGGCGGCATACTCTTATATGTCACTCGTTCCTATCATTCAGCCTCCGATCATGAAGCTATTGACAACAGAAAAAGAACGTAAAATCAAAATGGAGCAGTTAAGACCTGTTTCCAAACTGGAAAAGATTCTGTTCCCGATTATTATCACAATCGTTGTTTCTTTGATTCTTCCTACAACAGCTCCGCTTGTTGGTATGCTGATGTTAGGTAACCTGTTCAAAGAATCAGGTGTTGTAAGACAGCTGACAGAGACAGCTTCCAATGCGTTGATGTACATCGTAGTTATCTTACTTGGTACTTCGGTTGGTGCTACAACAAGTGCAGAAGCATTCTTGAACTTGGATACAATCAAAATCGTTGTGTTAGGTCTTGTAGCGTTTGCGTTCGGTACGGCGGCAGGTGTACTGTTCGGTAAATTGATGTGTAAGCTGTCGGGCGGAAAAGTAAACCCTCTGATTGGTTCGGCAGGTGTGTCTGCGGTTCCTATGGCAGCCAGAGTTTCTCAGAAAGTCGGTGCAGAGGCGGATCCTACCAACTTCTTGCTGATGCATGCGATGGGACCTAACGTTGCCGGTGTAATCGGTACTGCGGTAGCAGCCGGAACATTTATGGCAATCTTTGGAGTGAAATAAATATGGAGGACAATAGAATGGAAATCACAAAAAAACCAATTAAAATTACAGAAACTATTTTACGTGATGCTCATCAGTCTCTGATTGCGACAAGAATGACAACAGAGCAGATGCTTCCAATCGTAGATAAAATGGATCAGGTAGGTTACCACTCAGTAGAATGCTGGGGGGGAGCTACATTTGATGCATCACTTCGCTTCTTAAAAGAAGATCCATGGGAGAGACTTCGTAAGTTCCGTGATGGATTTAAAAATACAAAATTACAGATGTTATTCCGTGGACAGAATATCTTAGGATACCGTCCATATGCAGATGACGTAGTAGAATACTTCGTTAAAAAATCTGTAGCAAACGGAATTGATATCATCCGTATTTTTGACTGCTTAAATGATATCCGTAATCTTCAGACTGCTGTAAAAGCTGCAGTAGCAGAAAAGGCAGATGCACAGGTAGCACTTTCTTACACATTGGGAGATGCTTATACATTAGATTACTGGATGGATATTGCAAAGAAAATTGAAGACATGGGTGCGACATCAATCTGTATCAAAGATATGGCTGGACTTTTGGTTCCTTATAAAGCAACCGAATTGATTGAAGCGATGAAAGATGCAACAGATCTTCCAATTCAGCTTCACACACACTATACTTCAGGTGTGGCTTCTATGACATATTTGAAAGCAGTTGAAGCGGGAGTAGATGTGATTGATACAGCAATTTCACCATTTGCAATGGGAACATCTCAGCCGGCTACAGAAGTTATGGTGGAGACATTCAAGGGAACACCGTATGACACAGGACTTGATCAGAATCTGTTGGCAGAGATTGCAGATTACTTCAGACCAATTCGTGATGAAGCTTTGGATTCCGGATTGTTAAATCCAAAGAACCTTGGTGTAAATATCAAGACACTGCTTTATCAGGTACCAGGTGGTATGTTGTCAAACCTGACATCTCAGTTAAAAGAACAAGGTGCAGAAGACAAATTCTACGATGTGCTTGAAGAAGTGCCGAGAGTTCGTAAAGATCTTGGCGAGCCGCCGCTTGTAACACCTTCTTCACAGATCGTTGGTACACAGGCTGTATTTAACGTATTGATGGGTGAACGTTACAAGATGGCTACAAAAGAGACAAAAGATATCTTGAGCGGAAAATACGGAGCAACTGTAAAACCGTTTAACAAAGAAGTTCAAAAGAAATGTATCGGAGATACAGAAGTGATCACATGCCGTCCGGCAGATTTGATTCCGGATGAATTGGATACATTAAAAGGAGAAATGGCACAGTGGTCACAGCAGGATGAAGACGTATTATCATATGCGTTATTCCCACAGGTTGCAACAGACTTCTTTAAATACAGAGAAGCGCAGCAGACAGGTGTTGATCAGACTGTGGCTGATACAGAAAACGGAAGTTATCCGGTCTAAGATAAAAGACGAAAAAGAGGAACTGCAGATAAAAAGCAGTTCCTCTTTTTGCGTGGATTATTCACCTAAGCAGTTCATATCGTTGATGCCGCAAGTTGTATCCTCGTCCTCGGCGACACAGTTCATATCATTGATACTGCAAGTCGTATCTTCATCTTCTGACAAGCAGTTCATATCGTTAATGCCGCAAGTTGTATCCTCATCTTCTGTAACACCGTTCAAATTTGTGATACTCAAATTGTCTGCCATAATATATTTCCTCCTTTCGCATGGTCGAACATTTATCTGATTTCATTATAGCAAAGCTTGCTGAAATGACAAGCATAAGAAATCTTCTTTTTATAGATTTTATTGAAAAACTATACAATACGCAAAAATTGTACAAAATAAGTGAAGGATCGAGAAAACAGCTTGAACAGTAGATAAGAAATATCTATAATAAATGTAACAGTATTAAAGAAAGGTGTGTGAAATGATGCGAAGTTTGATTAATGAAGAAGTAAAAGCGTTCAAAGTACAGGCTTATCACAACGGGGCATTTGAAGAAATTACCAGGGAAGATATACTTGGACATTGGTCTGTATTTTTCTTTTATCCGGCAGATTTTACATTTGTATGTCCTACGGAGCTTGGCGATTTACAAGATTTTTATGAAGCATTTCAAGAGTGTGGCTGTGAGATTTATTCCGTATCCATGGATACACATTTTGTGCATAAGGCATGGGCAGACGCATCGGACACGATTAAAAAAATTGAATATCCGATGTTGGCTGATCCGACAGGAGAGCTTGCAAAATTTTTTGGCGTCAGACTCAAGGAAAAAGGTCAGGCACTGAGAGGAACTTTTATTATAAATCCGGATGGAAAAATCAAAGCATATGAAGTACATGATCTTGGAATTGGAAGAAATGCAGAAGAACTTCTCAGAAAAGTTCAGGCAGCTCAATATGTAGAAGAGCACGGAGAACAGGTGTGCCCTGCAAAATGGAAACCGGGAGAAGAAACTTTAATGCCAAGTTTGGATTTGGTTGGAATGCTGTAAAAGGAGTCTTTATGGATCAGATGAAAAAAATTTCAAAACAGAGCAAATTGGTAACAGAAGAATTAAAACAACAGATTGCTCCATTGTTTCAAAAGATGAGACGAACTGTCGTTTTGCATGCAATTTTAGACTTCGAAGATGAAAAGAGTTTAGAATTGGGTTCCTTTTTAAAAGCAATTGCCTCAGTGAATGAACAAGTGCAGGTACATTTTTGTGGAAAGGATGAGAATGAAGTTATTTTCCGAGAACTTCATGGAGAACATTTGCCGGTTGTTGGAATTTATGATGAATCGGGAGTATATTCGGGAGCGTGTTTTCATGGAGTGCCGGGAGGAAAAGAGATCAACTCTTTTTTGGCGTCAATTTGTAATGCAGGAGGCGCCGGACAGAAACTAGAACGAAAAACAAAAAAAGAAATTGAGAAGATTGACTTTCCGGTTGCAATGAAAATTTTTGTATCCTTATCCTGCCATCACTGCCCACATGTAGTGGCTGCATGCCAAAAGATTGCGATGGAAAGTGCTTATGTCACAGCGGACATGTATGATGCAAAATTGTATTCGGATCTCATTGAAAAGTATAAGATTGAGCGTGTTCCAATGACCGTTATAAATGATGAAATTGTCGTGATGGGGCAGAAAACAATTGATGAAATTGTGAAAAGTTTGACAACTATGTAAAGTGTATGAAACTGATGGCTAAATATTATGAGTTTTCTACAAAATTAATTGTTTTGTGGGAAAAAAGATTGAAATGAGAATTTTTGTGTGCTATGATTCTATTAACTTAAGAACGACCATGAGAGAAGAGCGAGGTAAAAAAACAACAGAAATGTTGTAGTTTGTCTTGCTCTTTTTCTTGTGATCAAAGGAGGTAAGTATGTCAAAAACAAAATGGAAACTGGCAGAGGCATTAAAAAAACTGATGAAAGAGAAAAGCCTTCATAAAATTACGATTCAAGATATTGTGGAAGAAAGTGGACTGACAAGACAGTCGTTCTATTATCATTTTCATGATATTTGTGAAATTATTGAATGGATTTGTAAAAACACTCTTTTAGAAAAGTGTGATGTGGAAGAAAAAACGCCGGATTGTTGGATCTATACACTTTTTGAAAATGCGCATGCAGACAGAAATTTTTACAGGAAAGTGATTCAGGAATTTGGTCGGGAATTGTTGGAAAAAGCAGTTATAACTGATGTGGAAGAGCGCATGAAAAGAATGCTCTCCGTTTATAAAATAGAAGAAAATGAAGTGCTCACTTTTCTGACGACATCTCTTTTGAACTATGTGATTATAGTAGCGGAAACGTATGATGATAAGATTGGTCATGAGCAGATCGAACATATTCTTCTGTTTTTGAAAAATGGGATGCAGGAATATTGTCACAATCAGAATGATGTGCAATGTGCATAAAAATAAATTTTAAATAATCTAAAACTATACAAAATATATAAAATGTATAATGACAAAAAATTGAAAAAGTGGTAATATGATTACAATAGGTAATGTGAAAAATGCTAAAAAGAAAAAGGAGGATGTATTCACATGGCAAAATATGTAATGGCACTAGATGCAGGAACAACGAGCAACAGATGTATTTTATTTAATGAAAAAGGCGAGATGTGCAGCGTGGCACAACGGGAATTCACGCAGTATTTTCCACAACCTGGATGGGTGGAACATGATGCAGATGAGATTTGGGCAAGCCAGCTTGGCGTAGCTGTGGAAGCAATGAATATGATCGGGGCAACCGCAGAAGAGATCGCAGCAATTGGTATCACAAATCAGAGAGAGACGGCAATTGTGTGGGATAAGAACACAGGGGAGCCGGTATATCACGCAATAGTATGGCAGTGTAGAAGAACTTCTGAATACTGTGACTCTTTGAAAGAGAAAGGACTGACAGAAAAATTCAGAGAAAAGACAGGACTTGTCATCGATGCTTATTTTTCAGCGACAAAGGTAAAATGGATCTTAGATAATGTACCGGGAGCAAGAGAACGGGCGGAAAAAGGAGAGTTATTGTTCGGTACAGTTGAGACATGGCTGATTTGGAAATTGACGAAAGGTGCTGTGCACGTAACCGATTATTCAAATGCGTCACGCACAATGCTCTTTAATATCAACACACTTGAATGGGATGATGAGATTTTAGCAGAATTGGATATTCCAAAATCAATGCTTCCGGAAGCTAAACCTTCAAGTTGTATTTATGGAGAAGCAGATCCATCATTTTTAGGAGGACCAATTCCAATTGCGGGTGCTGCGGGCGACCAGCAGGCTGCTTTGTTCGGACAGACATGTTTTACTGCGGGAGAAGCAAAAAATACATATGGTACGGGATGTTTCTTATTGATGAACACAGGCGAGAAACCTGTTTTTTCGAAGAATGGTCTTGTAACAACAATTGCATGGGGATTAGACGGAAAAGTTAACTATGCGTTGGAAGGTTCCATTTTTGTGGCAGGTGCGGCTGTACAATGGCTTCGTGATGAGATGCGAATCATCGATTCTTCACCGGACTCTGAATATATGGCGAAAAAAGTAAAAGACACAAATGGATGTTACGTAGTACCGGCATTTACTGGTTTGGGAGCTCCGCACTGGGATCAATATGCAAGAGGAACTATTGTAGGAATTACACGTGGTGTTAATAAGTATCATATTATCCGTGCTACTTTGGAATCGTTGGCATATCAGGTAAATGATGTTTTAGATGCGATGAAAGCAGATTCGGGAATTTCACTTGCAGCGTTAAAAGTAGATGGAGGAGCAAGTGCAAATGATTTCCTGATGCAGACACAGGCTGATATTATTTATGCGCCGGTTAATCGTCCGCAATGTGTAGAGACAACTGCCATGGGAGCAGCTTATCTTGCTGGTTTGGCAGTTGGATATTGGGCAAACAAAGAGGATGTAATAAAGAACTGGGCGATTGATAAGACGTTCAAACCATCTATTACGGAAGAAGACCGTATGGCTAGAATCAAAGGCTGGAATAAGGCTGTAAAATATGCTTACGGATGGGCAAAAGAAGATTAAGGACTGTGAAAAGTGAAAGGGGGACCTTTATATGTTACCATATATAGCTGAATTTTTAGGAACAATGATGCTGATCTTACTTGGAGATGGTGTTGTAGCCAATGTAACATTGAATAAATCCGGAATGAAAGGTGCGGGTTCGATTCAGATCACATTTGCCTGGGGTCTTGCAGTTATGATACCAGCTTATATTTTTGGAGTGGCTTCCGGTGCATCTTTTAATCCGGCGCTCACGCTGGCACTGGCGATTGATGGAAGCTTTGACTGGGCATTGGTACCAGGATATATTATTGCTCAGTTTGCAGGTGCGTTTGTAGGCGCCTGTCTGGTATATATTTTATTCAAAGAACAGTTCGATGCGACACCGGAACCTGCTGCAAAATTAGGAGCATTTTCTACAAGTCCATCAGTTCCGAATCTTCCACTGAATATTTTGAGCGAAGCAATCGGAACATTCGTATTAGTGTTTGCTATCAAAGGAATCGCAAACGTGGATGGAATTGCAGGTGGATTGGATAAATTCTTAGTATTTGGAATTATTGTATCAGTTGGTATGTCACTAGGTGGGCTTACAGGATATGCCATCAATCCGGCACGTGATATCGGACCTCGTTTGGCACACGCTATACTGCCGATTAAAGGAAAAGGATCTTCTAATTGGGGATATGCAATTGTTCCATTGGTAGGACCGATTATCGGTGCGATTGTGGCAGTGCTTTTGTATGGAGCAATTCCATGGTAAAGATTAAGAAAAATTGAATACCGCAAACGATAGGAGAAAAGAGTCAGGCGTTTTAGAATCGGGTAGTGCCCGGGTCTTTGCCTGACTCTGTCTTATTTTAAGTAAATTATAATTAAAAAGGAGATAGAAAAATGTATGATGTTATGATTGTAGGTGCAGGTGTTGTAGGCTGTGCAATTGCAAGAGAATTATCAAAGTATCAGGTGAATGCCTGTGTGATTGAAAAGGATGAAGATGTATGTAACGGAACATCGAAGGCAAACAGTGCGATTGCGCATGCCGGATTTGATGCAAAGCCGGGAACACTGAAGGCGAAGCTGAATGTGGAAGGAAATCTAATGATGGAACAATTGTCAAAAGAATTAGATTTTCCGTTTAAACAAACAGGAGCGTTTGTTGTCTGCGTGCGTGAGGAGGATAAACCAAAGTTACAGGAACTGCTTGACAAGGGTGTCAAAAATGGCGTGAAAGGGCTTCGTATCCTAAATAAAGAAGAAGCGCATGAAATGGAACCAAATCTTACAGATCAGGTTGTTGCTGCACTCTATGCACCGACATCCGGAATCGTATGTCCGTTTAATATGACGATCGCCTTTGCGGAAAATGCAGTTAAAAATGGCGTGGAATTTAAATTGAACACAAGTGTAGAGAACATTAGTAAGACGGAGAACGGTTATCTTGTGGAGACGTCGAAAGGAACATTTGAGACAAAAGCGGTTGTGAATGCTGCTGGTGTCTATGCTGATGAAATTCATAATATGGTATCCGAAGATAAGCTGAAAATCGTGGCAAGACGAGGGGATTACTGCCTGTTAGATAAGACGGCGGGAAATCATGTAAGCAGGACGATTTTTCCATTGCCAAATGAATTGGGAAAAGGAGTATTGGTATCTCCGACAGTACATGGGAATCTGATCGTAGGACCGACAGCTATGGATGTAGAAGACAAAGAAGCAAACAATGTGAGACAGGAAGGAATTGATTTCCTGATGGAAAAAGCAGGAGAATCTGTTGCAAATCTTCCGATGCGCCAGGTGATCACTTCTTTTGCGGGATTGAGAGCTCGCGAGAGTAAGGGAGACTTTACAATCGGAGAGGCAAGGGATGCGAAAAACTTCTTTGATGCAGCAGGAATTGAATCACCGGGACTTACAAGTGCTCCTGCAATTGGAGTGATGGTTGCAACTATGGTGAAAGATGCACTGCAGCTTCCGGTAAATGAAAAATTCGTGGCACAAAGAAAAGGTGTCTTGAACCCGCAGACACTTTCGAAGGAAGAACGGGCGGCATTGATTAAAGAAAATCCAGCATACGGAAACATTATCTGCAGATGTGAAACGGTGACAGAAGGAGAAATTATTGACGCAATTCAGCGTCCTTTGGGAGCACGTTCATTAGATGGTGTGAAACGTCGGACAAGAGCGGGAATGGGACGTTGCCAGTCGGGCTTTTGCTCGCCGAAAACGATGGAAATTCTTTCGCGCGAACTTGGAATTGATATGGCGGAAGTGACAAAATCAGGCGGCGAATCAAAAATTATCGTAGGAATCAATAAAGATCATCTGTAGAAAGAGGAGGCATATACATGAAATCATATGATATTGTGATTGTAGGAGGAGGACCGGCAGGACTTGCTGCTGCGGCTTCTGCAAAGGAACACGGAATTGACAGCATCTTAATTTTAGAAAGAGACAAGGAACTTGGTGGTATTTTAAATCAGTGTATTCATAACGGGTTTGGACTTCATACATTTAAAGAAGAGTTAACAGGACCTGAGTATGCAGGAAGATTCATAGAAAAAGTGGAAGAACTTGGAATTACATATGAACTTAATACGATGGTGATGGATATTTCAAAAGATAAGGTTGTCACAGCGATGAACCGAGAGGAAGGGCTGTTTGAAATTCAGGCAAAAGCAATTATTTTGGCAATGGGATGCCGCGAACGTCCTCGCGGTGCGCTAAATATTCCGGGGTATCGTCCGGCTGGAATTTTTTCGGCGGGAACGGCGCAAAGACTAGTTAATATGGAAGGATATTTGCCGGGAAGAGAAGTTGTGATATTGGGCTCCGGCGATATTGGACTTATTATGGCAAGAAGAATGACGCTGGAAGGGGCTCATGTGAAAGTGGTTGCAGAGTTAATGCCATATTCCGGCGGACTGAAAAGAAATATTGTGCAATGTCTGGATGATTATGGAATTCCTTTGAAATTAAGCCATACGGTTATTGATATTGACGGAAAAGAGAGAGTCAAAGGTGTCACACTTGCTCAGGTAGATGAAAAAGGCAAACCGATCAAAGGGACAGAAGAATATATTCCATGTGATACATTGTTGCTGTCAGTTGGACTTATCCCGGAAAATGAACTTTCAAGAGGACTTGATATCGATATGGAACGAGTGACTTCCGGACCGGCAGTAAACGAGAGTCTTGAGACAAGTATGGAAGGTGTTTTTGCATGCGGAAATGTACTTCATGTACATGATCTTGTCGATTTTGTATCAGAAGAGGCTGCTATGGCAGGGAAAAACGCAGTGAAATATATCAAGGGCGAGCTGGCAGCCGCTGACAAGAAAATTGATCTTGTACCGGAAGATGGTGTTCGATATACAGTTCCGAAATATATCCATCCAGAAAATATGGATGAGAAACTGACGGTTCGTTTTCGTGTCGGAGGCGTGTTCAAAAATTGTTATATCAGTACATATTTTGATGGGGAACGTATTATGAGAAGAAAACGTCCGGTTGTAGCGCCTGGTGAAATGGAAGAGATCAAACTTACAAAAGAGCAGTTGAGCCAATATCCGGATCTGAAGAAAATAACCATAAAGGTTGAAAAGGAGTAGTGATAAGGATGGAAAAAAGAGAGTTGATTTGTATCGGATGTCCTTTGGGATGTATGATTTCGGTGGAATTGGAAGGAAAAGAAGTAAAAAATGTGACAGGAAATACTTGCCCAAGAGGAAAGGTGTATGCGGAGAAAGAAGTAACGAATCCTATGCGGATTGTGACAAGCAGTGTGCGGGTAAGCGGAGGGGATAAAGTGTCGGTCTCCGTAAAAACAAAAAGCGATATTCCAAAGGGGAAAATTTTTGATGTGGTGCGGGACTTGAAAGATGTTGTGGCGAAAGCACCGATAAAAATCGGAGACATATTAGTGAGAAATGTAGCTGAAACAGGGGTAGACATTGTTGCAACTGCAAATGTGAATCAGAAATAGAAATAAAGTCAGGGACGGAGTTTTTGCTTCGTCCCTGATTACGTCTTGAATAAAAAATATAAGTCGTGTATAATGAATTCGCATATTGATAGTAAGATACCGGAGGCAAATTGTGAATAATAAAAACGCAAATGAATTGTTAAATAAAATAGATAAAAATTATGAACAGATGAGTAAAGGACAAAAACTGCTGGCAGATTATATTTTGAAAAATTATGACAAAGCAGTATTTCTTACCGCAGCAAAACTTGGGAAAGTGGTGGGGGTCAGTGAGTCTACTGTTGTTAGATTTGCAACGCAGTTGGGGTATCAAGGGTATCCGGGATTTCAGAAAGCACTAGAAGAGCTTGTGCGGAATAAATTAAATTCGATTCAGCGCATGGAAGTGACGTATGGTCGGATCAGTCAGTCGGAAATTCTGGCATCGGTTCTTCAGTCGGATGTTGAAAAAATCAAGCTTACACTTGCCAATATGGATCAGAATGCATTTGAGCTTGCCGTGGACACTATTTTGAATGCAAAACGCATATATGTGGTGGGAATTCGAAGTTGTGCACCGCTGGCTAATTTTCTGAGCTTTTATCTGAATTTGATTTTTGATAATGTGACATCGGTTCACACAAACAGCTCAAGCGAGATTTTTGAACAGCTTATACGGATCGGGGCGGAGGATGTGATTATCGGCATCAGTTTTCCGCGGTATTCAATGCGTACGTTGAAGGCGCTGGAATTTGCGAGCAACCGGAAAGCAAAAGTGATCACACTGACAGACAGTGTACATTCTCCAATGACATTATATTCATCCTGCAATCTGATTGCGAGAAGTGATATGGCATCTATTGTAGATTCGCTGGTTGCTCCGTTAAGTGTTGTGAACGCACTTGTGGTGGCATTATGCATGAAAAAACAGAAAGACGTCATTGCCACCCTTGAGACACTGGAACAAATCTGGGATGAATATCAGGTATACAGCAGCGATGAATTGAATCAGGTAGACGATTCGGTGTCGCTTAATTTTAAAGAAAATGAGGAAACGTAGATGAGTAAAGTACTTGTGATAGGAGGCGGTGCGGCAGGAATGTTTGCCGCAATTTTTGCCGCTTATAATGGAAATGAAGTTCATATTTTTGAAAAGAACGAAAAACTTGGAAAGAAGCTGTTTATCACAGGAAAAGGGCGCTGTAATATTACAAATGCAAGTGATATGGATACTTTGTTTGCCTCTGTGGTGACAAACCCTAAATTTTTATACAGTAGTTTTTACGGTTATGACAATCAGAATGTGATTGAATTTTTTGAAAGAATCGGTGTGAGAACAAAGGTTGAGCGTGGGAACAGAGTGTTTCCGGTGTCCGATCACTCATCGGATGTCATCAGCGCATTGACAAAAGAATTACATCAGCTTGGCGTTTCGATTCATCTGCATACAGAAGTGAAAAGGGTTGTCGGCGAAGGCAGATTTGAATACTTGGAAACGAAGGACGGGAAAAAGATTACGGGAGACGCATGTATTGTTGCGACAGGTGGATTTTCTTATCAGACGACCGGATCGACAGGAGACGGATATCGTTTTGCAGAAGAAACAGGACATCAAGTTACTGATATTATGCCGGCGCTTGTCCCGTTGGAGCTTAAAGAAACCTACGTAAAAGAACTTCAGGGGTTGTCGCTTCGGAATGTGACTGCAGCGATCTATGATGGGAAGAAAAAGTTGTATGAAGATTTTGGTGAGATGTTGTTTACACATTATGGAGTGAGCGGACCTTTGATGCTCAGCGCGAGCAGTTATATCGGAAAACAGTTGAAAAGAAGTGAACTGAAATTGGTTATTGATTTGAAGCCGGCATTGTCTTTTGAACAGCTGGACCAAAGAGTGCTCAGAGACTTTGAAGAGAATAAGAATAAGCAGTTTAAAAATGCTGTTACCAAGCTGTTTCCGGGGAAACTGCTCCCGGTGATGCTTAAGCTAAGCGGTGTTGATGTTGAAAAAAAGGTGAATCTGATCTCGAAAGAAGAGCGTCACCAATTTGTGCATTTGATGAAAAATTTTACGTGGACTATCACAAGGCTGAGAGATTTCAACGAAGCGATCATCACAAAGGGCGGAGTGAAGGTGAAAGAGATCAATCCTTCTACAATGGAGTCAAAACTGGTGAGCGGACTTTATTTTGTGGGGGAAGTATTGGATCTGGATGCGCTGACAGGTGGATTTAATTTACAGGTTGCATGGTCGACAGCGTATGCAGCGGGAAGCAGCATTTTTTAAAGCAGGAGGAGAAAGAATGGGATATAATATAGCAATTGACGGACCAGCTGGTGCGGGAAAAAGTACAATAGCAAAAAGAGTGGCGAAAGAGTTGGGATATGTATATGTAGATACCGGGGCAATGTACCGGGCGCTTGCAATCTATTTTCTCAATCAGGGGCTTGGCACAGATGACACAGAAAAGATTGCGGAAGCATGCAAGCATGCGGAAGTGACTCTGCAGTATGAGAACGGCGTACAGCAGGTGTATTTGAATGGTGAGAATGTGACTGGTTTTCTGAGGGAAGAAGCTGTCGGAAATATGGCTTCCGTCACATCGGCAATTCCGGAAGTGCGGGCACAACTTTTAGAATTACAAAGAGAGATGGCAAGAACAAAAGATGTTGTCATGGACGGAAGGGATATCGGTACAAATGTGCTGCCGAATGCAGAGGTCAAAGTATACTTGACTGCAAGCGTGCAGACAAGGGCGAACAGAAGATATTTGGAGCTGTCAGACAAAGGACAGGCGTGCAGCCTTGAAGATATTGCTCGTGATATCGAAGAGCGAGATACAAGAGATATGAACCGCGAAACTGCTCCATTGAGACAGGCGGAAGATGCTGTGTTGATCGACAGTTCCGATATGAGTATTGATGAAGTGGTAGAAGTAATCAAAAATCTTTGCAAATAGAGGTGTTTATGACAAGGCAAGACAGAAAGAGGATGCTGCTTTTTATCCTGCTCATTTTCTGGATGGGACTGATTTTCTTTTTTTCAGCGAAACCAGCGGTACAGTCTGCAAAGATGAGCACCTCGGTAGGAAAAATGATTGGGAGAGTGGTGGTACCGGAATTTGAAGAGTGGAGCGACACGAAACAAGATGCATTTGCAAAGAAGATAGATTTTGCAGTGAGAAAAAGTGCCCATGCATGTGAATATGCAGCGCTTAGTGTATTGTTTTTTGTGAACTATAAAAAGAAGAGCAGAAAGATAAAACAGATAGTGGGAATGAGTGCGCTAAGTACTGCTCTGTATGCAGTGACAGATGAGATTCATCAGTTATTTGTGCCGGGAAGGAGCGGGCAGATTACAGATGTGATCTTAGACAGCTGCGGTGGATTGATCGGAGCGGTTCTGGCGGCAATCATATTATACCTGATAAGAAAGAGGAAAAAAGATGGAAGTTAGACTTGCAAAAACAGCAGGATTTTGTTTTGGGGTAAAAAGAGCTGTGGAGACGGTGTATGAACAGGCTCAAAAACGAAGCGATGTGAAGATATATACTTATGGTCCGATCATCCACAATGAAGAGGTCGTCAAAGATATGCGAAGCAAGGGTGTTGAGGTGATTTATACACAGGAGGAACTGATGCAGCTGCAAAGTGGTGTGGTGATCATTCGCTCTCATGGTGTCGCGAAAGAAATTTATAAAATTTTAGAGGAACGGGGGCTGAGTTGTGTAGATGCAACCTGTCCGTTTGTAAAAAAGATTCACCGCATTGTTGAAAAACAGAGTATGGAAGGAAAGCATATTGTAATCATAGGTGATGAGTCACATCCGGAGGTGCAGGGAATTAAAGGATGGGCAGAAAATGACGTCACAGTGATTAAAAGAGTGGAAGATGCACAAAAATTTCAGGTTTCCTCTGATGTAAAAGTGTGTGTTGTGTCTCAGACGACATTTAATTACAATAAATTCAAATATTTAGTTGAAATTATTTCTAAAAAGAGTTATGATATAAGTGTTTTAAATACAATTTGCAGTGCAACGAAGGAAAGGCAGGAAGAAGCTGATCAGATTGCAAGAAAAGTGGATGCTATGATTGTAATTGGAGATAAACATAGTTCCAACACGCAAAAGCTATTTGAAATATGTGATAAAGCATGTAACAATACGTACTATATACAGACACTTGACGATTTGAATATGAATCAATTAAAGTCGGTAAAAACGGTAGGTATTACAGCTGGGGCATCAACGCCCAAGAATATAATTGAGGAGGTTCAAAATAATGTCAGAATTAACTTTTGAACAAATGTTAGAAGAGTCTTTTAAAACAATACGTAATGGAGAGGTTGTAGATGGAACTGTCATTGATGTGAAACCGGATGAGATCATCTTGAATATAGGCTACAAAGCAGACGGTATCATTACTCGCAGTGAGTATACAAACGAACCAAATGTTGATTTGACTACAATTGTATCTGTAGGTGATACAATGACAGCAAAAGTATTGAAAGTAAATGACGGCGAAGGACAAGTGTTGTTAACATATAAGAGATTAGCAGCAGAAAAAGGAAATGAAAGATTAAAAGAAGCTTTTGAGAACAAAGAAGTATTGAAAGCGACAGTAGCTCAGATTCTTGGAGGAGGATTAAGTGTTGTTGTTGATGAAGCAAGAGTATTTATCCCTGCAAGTTTAGTGTCTGACACTTACGAAAAAGATCTTAGCAAATATCAAGGTCAGGAGATTGAATTTGTTATCAGCGAATTCAATCCAAGAAGAAACCGTGTGATCGGTGACAGAAGACAACTTTTAGTAGCTGAAAAAGCAGAATTACAGAAAGAATTATTTGCAAAATTAAAAGTCGGAGATGTTGTGGAAGGTACAGTGAAGAATGTTACAGATTTTGGTGCATTCATCGACCTTGGCGGAGTAGATGGATTACTTCACATTTCTGAAATGTCATGGGGAAGAGTAGAGAACCCGAAAAAGGTATTCCAGGTTGGAGATACTGTAAAAGTTCTTGTGAAAGATATTAACGATACAAAAGTTGCATTGAGCTTAAAATTCCCAGAGACAAATCCATGGGCAAATGCTGCCACAGATTTTGCAGTAGGAAAAGAAGTGACAGGAAAAGTTGCAAGAATGACAGATTTCGGTGCATTTGTAGAATTGGCTCCAGGTGTAGATGCATTATTACATGTATCTCAGATTTCAAGAGCACATGTTGAAAAACCTTCAGATGCATTGTCAGTAGGTCAGGAAATTACAGCAAAAGTAGTTGATTTGAATGAAGCAGAGAAAAAGATCAGCTTGAGCATGAAAGCACTTGAGCCTGAGACAGTTGAAGCAGAAGAAGAGACAGCAGAATAGGGATATCAGTAAATGAATAACGTATAAATAGAGACTACTTGTAGTCTCTATTTATTTGCATGTGTTTATGTGAAAAAAATGTCAAAAAATGAAAGGAAGGAATGTGCGAATGGGATTACTAACATTCAAAGGCGGTATCCATCCGAATGATGGGAAAAGTCTTGCAAAAGACAAGGCGATTGTTACAGTGATGCCGAAGGGAGATTTGATTTATCCGCTTTCCCAGCATATTGGTGCACCGGCAAGTCCGATTGTGTCAGTAGGAGACCATGTGCTGAAGGGACAAAAAATTGCGGAAGCAGGGGGATTTGTTTCTGCTCCGATACATGCTTCGGTATCGGGAACAGTGAAAGCAATTGAGCCACATTTTAATCCAACGGGTTCAAAAGTGAACTGTATTGTTGTAGAAAATGACGGAGAGTATCAAGAGGTAGAATATACTCCGGCGAAGCCACTTGATGAGCTTACAAAAGAAGAAATTTTAAATTTGATCGGCGAAGCCGGAATTGTTGGTATGGGTGGTGCAGGTTTCCCGACAAAAGTAAAACTTTCTCCAAAAGAACCTGAAAAAATTGAATATGTGATAGCAAACTGTGCCGAGTGTGAGCCGTATATCACTGCAGATTATCGAAGAATGCTTGAGAATCCGGAAGAACTTGTCAGTGGAATGAAGGTAGTATTAAAGCTGTTTGACAATGCAAAAGGAATCTTTGGAGTGGAAGATAATAAACCAGATTGTATTGCAAAATTAAAGGAACTTACAAAAGATGAGCCTCGTATGGAAGTCCTTGCGCTGAAAACAAAGTATCCACAAGGTGCAGAACGTCAGCTTATTTTTGCAACAACAGGAAGAGCCATTAATTCCAGTATGCTTCCGGCAGACGCAGGATGTGTAGTAGACAATGTTGAGACATTGATTGGAATTCACCATGCAGTGATAGATGGAAGACCGGTTATGGAACGTATCGTAACGGTCAGCGGAGATGGCGTTAAAGATCCTGGCAACTTTAAAGTGCTGTTTGGAACAAATCAAAGAGAACTTGTAGAGGCTGCGGGAGGATTTTTTGGTGAGCCGGAAAAAGTGATTTCGGGGGGACCAATGATGGGATTTGCCATGTTTACGCTGGATACTCCGATCACCAAGACTTCATCCTCTATTCTTTGTCTGACAAAAGATGAAGTTGCTGCAAATGAGCCGAGCGCATGTATTAATTGCGGACGCTGTGTAGAAGTCTGCCCGAGCCGTATTATACCGTCAAGACTGGCTGATTTTGCAGAACATCATAATGAAGAGGCATTTACGAAATGGGAAGGACTTGAATGTGTAGAATGTGGTTCATGTAGTTATGTCTGTCCGGCGAAGCGTCAGTTGAAACAGGCAATTGGTTCCATGAGAAAAATTGCACTCGCAAACAGAAGAAAAAAATAAGAAAAATAAAGGAAGAGGTGAACTAAGGTGAGTGAACAGTTTAATATATCGTCTTCACCACATATACGTTCCAAGGTTACTACGAGCAATATTATGATGTTGGTAACAATTGCCTTGTTGCCGACAACTATATTCGGTGTATATAACTTTGGATTATCAGCGCTAGGTGTAGTGTTAATAACAACAGGAACAGCGGTGCTGACAGAATATCTTTATCAAAAATTAATGCATAAAAAGGTGACTATCCAGGATTTTAGTGCGGTAGTGACAGGTCTTCTGCTGGCACTGAACTTGCCGCCGACAGCACCTTGGTGGATGTGCGTACTCGGAAGCGTGTTTGCTATTTTAGTTGTAAAGCAACTGTTTGGCGGATTGGGACAGAATTTTATGAACCCGGCGCTTGGCGCGAGATGCTTCCTGCTGATTTCGTTTACAGGAAGAATGACAACATTTGTATATGACGGTGTATCCGGTGCGACTCCGCTTGCACAGTTAAAAGCAGGCGAAAGTGTAAATACATTTGATATGCTGATTGGAAATACTGCAGGTACGATTGGTGAGACATCTGTAATTGCGATTATGATCGGGGCTATTTTCCTTCTTTTAATGGGGGTGATTGACCTTAGAATTCCAGGTACATATATTGTGACATTTGTTATTTTTATTATCTTGTTTGGCGGACATGGACTAGACCCACAGTATATCACGGCACATCTTTGCGGTGGAGGTCTGATGCTTGGAGCCTGGTTCATGGCAACGGATTATGTGACGTCGCCGATTACAAAAAAGGGACAGATTATATATGGTGTCTGTCTTGGATTGCTAACTGGTTTGTTCCGTTTATTTGGCGGTTCGGCAGAAGGTGTGTCTTATGCGATCATCTTTAGTAACCTTTTAGTACCATTGATCGAGAAGGTTACTCTTCCAAAACCGTTTGGTAAAGGAGGAGAAAAATAATGAATAAAATTATTAAAAACACATTGATTCTTACTGCGATAACGTTGATTTCCGGTTTGTTGCTGGGAATGGTCTATGAGATTACAAAAGATCCAATCGCGGCATCTCAGGAGAAAGCAAGACAAGAAGCGTACAAAGCAGTTTTAAAAGAAGCGGATAGCTTTGCAGACTACGCTGATTTTGATGAGAAAGAAGTGGCAAAAGCAGTGAAAGATATTTCAGGATGTACGGTAAATGGAGTTGCAGAAGCAAAAGATAACTCGGGTGAGACAATCGGCTATGTCGTGACGACGACATCCAGTGAAGGATATGGTGGAGATATTCAGATTTCGGTCGGAATCGGAAATGACGGAGTTGTGGAAGGCGTGGAAATTTTAAGTATCAGCGAGACAGCGGGACTTGGAATGAAAGCGACTGAGGCGAAATTCCGTGATCAGTATGTCGGAAAAACTGTGGAAGCTTTCACAGTTACAAAAACAGGTGCAAGCTCAGACGAAGAAATCGATGCGCTCAGCGGAGCTACAATCACTTCAAATGCGGTGACAAACGCAGTAAATGCAGGACTTGCATATTTTAATCATGTAATAGGAGGTAGTGCAAATGAATAAATGTGTGGAAAGACTTTACAATGGTCTGGTAAAAGAAAATCCTACCTTCGTTTTGATGTTGGGAATGTGTCCTACATTGGCTGTTACAACATCTGCAATCAATGGTGTGGGAATGGGTCTGACGACAACGGTCGTTTTGGTGATGTCAAATATGCTCATTTCTATGCTTCGTAAAATTATTCCGGATTCGGTTAGAATGCCGGCATTTATCGTTGTCGTTGCATCTTTTGTTACAATTGTACAGTTTCTTTTGGAAGGGTTCATTCCGAGTCTTTATGACTCACTTGGACTTTATATTCCATTGATTGTCGTAAACTGTATCATCTTAGGACGTGCAGAAAGCTATGCCTCTAAGAATCCGGTTCTTCCATCTATCTTTGATGGAATCGGTATGGGACTTGGATTTACGATTGGACTGACGAGTATCGGAATTGTCCGTGAAGTAATCGGGGCAGGACAGATTTTTGGAAAACAGATTATGCCGTCTTCCTATGAACCTGTGACTATTTTTATTTTGGCTCCTGGGGCATTTTTTGTTCTGGCAGGGCTTGTTGCAATTCAAAATAAAGTGAAGAGAAATGCAGCAAACAAAGGAAAAGAAACAGTGAAAACCGGATGTGGTGAAGGCTGTGCTTCATGTGGAAACAGTTCATGTGGAGGCAGAATATTTCCAACAGGAAATGAAGAATAGGAGGAGTACAGGAAATGAAAGAATTACTTATTATAGCAATTGGTTCCGCATTTGTGAATAATGTTGTACTTAGCCAATTCTTAGGAATCTGCCCATTCCTTGGTGTATCGAAGAAAGTAGAGACAGCAAGTGGTATGGGGGGCGCGGTTATTTTCGTTATTACGATCGCATCATTTTTTACAAGCTTGATTTATAAATTTATTTTAGTGCCAACACATTTTGAATATTTACAGACCATTGTATTTATTCTTGTAATTGCAGCTTTGGTACAGTTTGTGGAGATGTTCTTGAAAAAATCAATGCCTTCTCTTTACAAAGCGCTTGGTGTATATCTTCCGCTGATCACGACAAACTGTGCAGTGCTTGGTGTTGCCCTGACCAACGTTCAAAAATCTTACAGTATTTTGGAAGGTGTTGTGAATGGATTTGCAATTGCTGTTGGGTTTACGGTATCTATTGTAATTATGGCAGGTATTCGTGAAAAAACGGAAAACAATGATGTTTCCCCATCATTTCAGGGGACGCCGATTGTTCTTGTTACAGCAGGACTGATGGCGATTGCGTTTTTCGGATTTTCAGGACTGATTTAAGGAGGACGAAAAGATGAGTGTAACAGGGATTATAATAGCTGCAGTCATTGTGGGCGGTACTGGCTTGTTCATCGGCGCCTTCTTAGGAATTGCAGGCAAAAAATTTGCAGTTGAGGTAGATGAAAGAGAAGAGGCAATTACAGGCGTACTTCCTGGAAACAACTGTGGTGGATGTGGATATGCAGGCTGTTCAGGACTTGCCGCTGCAATCGTTGCAGGGGAAGCGGAAATTGGAGGATGTCCGGTCGGCGGTGCTCCGGTTGCGGCAAAGATTGGTGAAATTATGGGAGAGGAAGCAGGAGAACAGGTACGTATGACTGCATTTGTAAAATGTGCAGGTACTTGTGATAAGGCAAATCAGGATTATGAATATTATGGAATTGAAGATTGTAAAATGATGGATTTCATACAAAATGGAGGTCCGAAGTCTTGTAATTATGGCTGCCTTGGGTTTGGAAGCTGTGTAAAGGCATGTCCATTTGATGCGATTCACATTGTTGACGGCGTTGCGGTCGTAGATAAAGACGCTTGTAAGGCATGTGGAAAATGTGTTGCAGCCTGTCCGAAACATTTGGTTGAGTTAGTACCATATGAACAGAAGCATTTAGTGCAGTGCAGCTCGAAGGACAAAGGAAAAGATGTACTGTCTGTCTGTAAGGTTGGTTGTATCGGATGTAAAATGTGTCAGAAAGTTTGTCCGTCTGATGCTATTGTTGTGGAAGATAATATCGCACATATTGACCCTGAAAAATGTACGAACTGCGGTCTGTGTGCAGAAAAATGTCCAAAGAAAATCATTATGTAAATATCAAGGTTCAGCTTACGGCTGAACCTTTTTGAGAGGAAGAGAAATGAAACGTTCTGTGAAAACAATTTTGAAAGAGGCAGCTGCTTTGCTTTGGCAGGATATTAAAAATATGAGAATTGCGATTTTGCTCATTGCAGTTTATTTGGGATTGAATCGCATAGTGTTTCCGGTCAGTTGTATCTGGGTAGCAATTACTGGATTTCCCTGCCCGGGTTGTGGACTTACGAGGGCAGGAATAGCACTTTTAAGAGGTGAGTTTAAGGAAGCGTTTCAGATTCACCCTTTTATCTATGTAATTGCAGCATTACTGGTTCTTTTTTGTGTTTATCGATATATCCTGAAGCGGAGTCAAAAGGTGTTTGTAAAGTATGCGCTTGTAGTTGTCATTGCAATGCTTTGCTTTTATGTGTACCGTATGATATTTTTGTTTCCGGGAGAGCCGCCGATGTCATATTACCGAAATAATTTGTTGAGTACTTTTTTTCGATAAAGTATTAAAATAAATTGTGAGCGCAGCGAAAATATGGTATGATATCAATGTATAAATCTGATAAGGAGGCACACTATGGAAAATAACTATGAAAATGCACCACAGGAAGAAACACAGTCAACACAGCCGGCTCCTCAGAACGAGGAAAGTACAAATTCAGAGTATTCAAACTCGAACGAAAACATGAATCAAAATTATCAGTATTCATATGGAAATAACGAATACCAGCCAAATGGATACGATAATCAGAATGGATCGAATCAGTATAATCAACCGGACAAAAGCGTAATGTCAATGGGAGATTGGCTGATTACATTGTTAGCTCTTTTAATTCCTTGTGCTGGAATTATTTTATATTTTGTATGGGCGTTTGGAAAAAACGAGAATGAAAACCGTAAAAACTATTGTAGAGCATACTTGATTTATTGGGCAATTACTACTGTGCTTGGTATCATTGTATTCATTTTCTTTGGAGCAATGATATTCAATATGATCAGTGGAAGCGGATATTACGGATATTATTAAAATGTGGACAGGACTATTTTCGGTAGTCCTGTTTTTTCGCAAAAGAAAGCATGAAATCGCACGACAAACGCATGAATGAATAAATTATGAACACCCTGTCCGGATTTTTTGATATAATCAAAGAAAAAAGGATGGGGT
>PPYF01026839.1_pt1 | contig 46134 bp, 38 predicted proteins | sample 1559871 | NCBI WGS metagenome assembly PPYF01 (sample SAMN08240021, study PRJNA423297) | Human gut metagenome, whole genome shotgun sequencing project.
GCCCACGAACCACCTGGACGCCGAGTCGATCCTGTGGCTCGAACACTTCCTGCACAACTACCAGGGCGCGGTGCTTGCCGTCACGCACGATCGCTACTTCCTGGATAACGTTGCCGAGTGGATCTGCGAGGTCGACCGCGGTCACCTTTATCCCTACAAGGGCAACTACTCCACGTATCTGGAGACCAAGGCCGCGCGTATCGAGGCGCAGGGCAACCGCGATGCCAAGCTCGCCAAGCGCATGGAGGCCGAGCTCGAGTGGGTGCGCAGCTCGCCCAAGGCCCGTCAGGCCAAGAACAAGGCCCGTCTGGCTCGCTACGAGGAGATGGAGGCCGAGGCCCGCGCAAGCCAGAAGCTCGACTGGACCGACATTCGCATTCCCGTTGGACCGCGTCTGGGCAACAAGGTGCTCGAGGCCCATCACCTGCACAAGGAGTTCGATGGCCGCGTGCTCATCGACGACCTATCGTTCACCCTGCCGCGTAACGGCATCGTGGGCGTCATCGGCCCCAACGGCGTGGGCAAGACTACGCTCTTCAAGACCATCGTGGGTTTGGAGCCGCTGACTTCGGGCGAGCTCGAGGTGGGCGAGACCGTCAAGATCTCCTATGTCGACCAGAACCGTTCTGGCATCGATCCCGACAAGAACCTGTGGGAGGTCGTCTCGGACGGCCTGGACCACATGATGGTGGGCGAGACCGAGGTCCCCAGCCGCGCGTACGTGGCGAGCTTTGGCTTTAAGGGCCAGGACCAGCAGAAGCGCGCTGGCGTACTCTCCGGTGGCGAGCGCAACCGTCTGAACTTGGCGCTTACGCTCAAGCAGGGCGGCAACCTGCTGCTCCTCGACGAGCCCACGAACGACCTCGACGTCGAGACTTTGTCCTCGCTCGAGGCGGCGCTGCTCGAGTTCCCGGGCTGCTCGGTGGTCATCAGCCACGACCGTATGTTCCTGGACCGCGTCGCCACGCACATTCTGGCGTGGGAGGGCACCGACGAGAATCCGGGCAACTGGTATTGGTTCGAGGGCAACTTCGAGGCCTATCAGGCCAACCGCATCGAGCGCCTGGGCGAGGACGCAGCTCAGCCGCATCGCATTCACAGGAAGCTCACGCGCGACTAGATATATTGCTGGTTTGGTTACGCAACATCAACAAATATAAACGGCTCAAATCCTGATTTGGATTTGAGCCGTTTGTCGTTACTGCTCGGGTTCTTCGACTTTATCGATAGCCCAGGTGGATCCGAGGCCACCGGTGGTGTTGCGGCGGATGCGCACGGTCACTTCGTGGCGTTCGCCAGCCTGCGTGTAACGTAGCGGGAAGCTTGCACGGTTTCGCGCGGCCTCGATGGTACCGCGCTCGCGGGCGATCCAGTAGTACTCGCCGACGATGCCGAGCGTGTCGGCGCCGTAGGGGAGATAGGTCGACAGCTGGTGTAGAAGCGGGCCGGGGCAGAAGACCTCGGTTGCGAAATCGACGGGGAAGTCCTCGGGGATGGCGGGCGCTGCAGGTGCGGGGGTTGGGGCCGCTGCGGGTGCCGAAGCCGGTGCCGGTGCGGGAATTTGGTCGCAAGCAGAGGCAGGCACGGATTCGATGATGGGTACGGGCTCCAGCGTCGTTTTCGGCTTGATTGTGGAATCTGCGGGCTTCACGGTGACGGGCGCGTCTGCAGCTGCAGTTTCAACCTCAACCTGCGCCGCGTTCTCGTTCTCGACGCTCGACTTTGCCTCGATGGGCGTGGATGCCATGGTGGTGATGCCGGCGTTTGCGTTCTCGGGGTCATAGACGACCGTGAGCGAGATGGCGGGCTGCGGCGTCTCGGGCTCCGGTGTCGACTCGGTAGCGTCTTGATCGTTGGGCTGATCGTCCTCGGCCTCGTCGCCAAAGACATCGCTGTTTTGGAACGCAGGCGTCTCGGATTGGCTAGCGGCTTCTTCGGTTGTCGACTTGGGAGCCTCGTTGGGCTCCGCAGCCGCTTCCTGCTCGGATATGACTTCGGGATCGGTCGTGGCGGCGGCTTCGGCTTCGGCTTCTGCTGTTACCTCAATAGCGACTTCGATCTCTGTTTCGGGCTCGGATTCCGGTACGGTTTCAACCATGGATTCTGGTTCGGGACGCTTAACGTGCTTGGGGCGCACTGCCTTGAGGTCCTTCTCGCCGCGCTTTTTCTTTTTGTAGGACTGCTTGGCGCCCTTGGCTGCCTTGGGCTTGTCCTCGCCCTTGGCAAGTGCGGCATCCCAGGCCTCGTTGGCGATGACGGTGGCATACAGGCGACCGCCCTTGAAGACGGTCAGCTTAATGCAGTCGTCGAGCTCTTCGAGCAATTCGCGCGTGGACTCGAAGCCCAGGTCGTAGGCGGCCATATCGCCGGCGGCGAGCGCTTCTTCGACCTGTGTCATAAACGTCTGCTTGCCACATCCAATCGCGTCACGAAGCAGACGGTACAGATAGATATGGTTGCCCAACGACAACGTGGGCTTAACTATTGTCTTGCTCATGGCAAATCTCCTCTTTACACACGTAAAGCATCTTACCATCGCCCGGCGTCTGCCATGGTGGCGCCCAAGGCAAACGGGCGCGAACCGTTGTTGATTCGCGCCCGCTGTGCAGGTCGTCTATCTGTGGGGTGGAGCGCCTAGTTGCCCGATGCCGTGCCCTGGCTTGCGCTGTCAGACGTTGTGCCGGATGCGGTGCCGTTTGAGCTGCTGGAGTTGCTGCTGTCGGTCGTGCCTGTCCCCGATGTGTTGCCGTTCGTCTGATCGCCCGTGCTCGGCTGCGAGCTGTCAGTCGTTTGGCTTGAGTCGGTCGTGCCGGATTGCGTGCCGCTGTTGGTCGTAGAGGAATCGGTACCCTGCGACTGGTTTTGAGTGTTCGAAGACGAATCGGCAGAGGTAGAACTGTCTTGCGTATCGTCCGTCTGCGCCTGCTGATCCTGCGACTGGGTGTTGCCATTTGCATCGCTCTCGGTCGTGCGCGACGAAAGGATTGGCTCGGGGCGCTCGCCCAGACCCTCACCGGCGGTGGTTATAAGGATGGCGCCGGTGCAGGCGATGACCGCGACGATGGCGATGGCGATCGAGAAGACGATGACCTTCTTTTGCGTCTGGCTGCGCTCTGCCGCGGCCTTGGCGCGCAGGCTGTTAGGGGCGACGCGCGCCGTGGTCGCACGCCCCGCAACCTGGCGCATCTCCTGCGTAGTCGCGGCGCCGCCCAGGTGCTCCTCGGCATTAAGCTCAACGGGCTCATAGGCGCCGGCGGGGTAGTCGACGTCGGCGTGCGTACCTTTGAGGGCTTTGGCGCTGGCAGAGATAAAGTGGCGGTAGACCTGCGAAGACACAACGGTGATGACCGAGCTCACGGCGGCGCCAATCACCGAGCCGGCAATGCCGATCTTTGAAGCAAGCGCCACGCTCGTGGCGGCAGCTGCGGCGCCGGCGATGATCTGAGGAATGGAAATGTCATCGAACAGGCCCTTTTTGGGCGCGATGGCCATGGTCTGTCCGATGGAATGGTTCTCGTGCACGCCGTTGTTGAGCGCGGCCGGTGTCATGACGCGCGTGCGCGGCGCGTCGGTGTACTTGGTTGTCATACGGGGTCCTCCCGGTGTAAATCTGCTTCGTTTCATGTAGCCATCAGGGTACCCACCAGATGTGAATCGTACGTGACATTTAACAGATACCATCAACTCATCAATAGCTCACCAAGTTGGTGGGATGCGGTTACACCCGGCGGTTGAACTACAATAGGGCTTGCTAATTGTTGTGAATGGCGTCTACGCACGGGAGCATTCTTATGAATCTTCACCTTTCTCAGTCTGATGGCTTTTTGCGTGTGGCGGCGGCGTCGCCGCGGATTCGCGTGGCCGATGTCGAGGGCAATGCCGAGGTTGCGCTGGCGGCTGTTCGCGATGCTGCCGAGCGCGGCGTTCGCGCGCTGGTGTTGCCCGAGCTTAATCTGACTGGCTATACCGCGGCCGATCTGTTCCATAATCGCACGCTGCTGCATGCCTGTGAGGCTGCTCTGGTGCATATCCTCGACGAGACTCGTGAGCTGCCGATAGTCTTTACCATCGGTCTTCCCGTTGCAGTTGCCGGGAATATCTACAACTGCGCCGCCGTGTGCTGCGCGGGCGAGCTTTTGGGCCTCACGGCCAAGAAGTATCTGCCCAACTATGGCGAGTTCTACGAGCGCCGCTGGTTTGCTCCGGCGCCCACAGATCCTGTGTGGGTCGAGTTTGCCGGTCAGGGTCCGGTTCCGCTGGGTTCGGGGCTTGTCTACCGTTGCTGTGATGAGGATGCCGAGGATATGGTGCTGGGCGTTGAGGTCTGTGAGGATCTGTGGGTGCCGGCGCCTCCTTCGACCGAGATGACGCTTGCCGGTGCGACGGTGATCCTCAACCCGTCGGCCTCGGACGAGATTATCGGTAAGGCAGACTATCGCCGCAGCCTCATCTCCAATCAGAGTGCGCGCCTGTACTGTGCCTATGCCTATGCGGATGCGAGCGAGGGTGAGTCCACGACCGATATGGTCTTTGCGGGCGAGAACCTTATCTACGAAAACGGCTCCAAGCTCGCCGCGACCAAACTGCTTACCTGCGATATGGCCGTCGCCGACGTTGATCTTGACCGCCTGGTTGCCGAGCGCCGCCGCTCGACGACGTGGACGCGCGCGGACGATGCGCCGGAGGCTACGACCGTTGAGTTCTCTTTTGAGGGCACGCTCTCCGAGGCTCCCGCCCTGCGCAACGCCTGCGACATCGACCGTGTCTTCCCCCGCGCGCCCTTTGTGCCGGCCGACCATGGCGACCTGGCCGAGCGTTGCGAGACCATCCTCGACCTGCAGACCGCCGGCCTCAAGACCCGCCTTGCCCATACGGGTACCAAGGCGGCCGTCATCGGTCTTTCGGGCGGCCTGGACTCCACGTTGGCACTGCTTGTGACCGTGCGCGCCTTTGATGCGCTGGGGCTGCCGCGCACCGGTATCACGGCCGTGTCCATGCCCGGCTTTGGCACGACGCATCGCACCAAGTCGAATGCCGAGTCGCTCGCCCGCGACCTGGGTGTGAGCTTCCGCGAGGTTTCGATCCACGCGGCCGTGGAGCAGCACTTCAAGGACATTGAGCACGATCCTGCCGTGCAGGACGTGACTTACGAGAACAGCCAGGCCCGCGAGCGCACGCAGATTCTGATGGATCTGGCCAACCAGGCTGGCGGTTTTGTCATCGGCACAGGCGACCTGTCGGAGCTGGCGCTCGGCTGGGCTACCTATAACGGCGACCATATGAGCATGTATGCCGTCAACGCGAGCGTGCCCAAGACGCTTGTGCGCCATCTGGTGCGCTATGCCGCCGATGTCTTTGGCGGGCGCATTGCCGAGGTCTTGCTCGATATCCTCGATACGCCGGTATCTCCCGAGCTTCTGCCGCCCACGGGCGACGGCGAGATTGCGCAGAAGACTGAGGATTTGGTGGGCCCGTACGAGTTGCACGACTACTTCCTCTACTACCTGCTGCGTTTTGGCTTTGAGCCGGGCAAGATCTACCGCATGGCGCTCAAGAGTTTCGAGGGTGTCTACGACGCCAAGACCGTCCACACGTGGCTGCGTACGTTCTATCGTCGCTTCTTTGCCCAGCAGTTTAAGCGCAGCTGCCTGCCCGATGGTCCCAAGGTGGGCTCGGTGACGCTCAGCCCGCGCGGCGATTGGCGTATGCCGAGTGACGCCAGTTCGCGTTTGTGGCTTGCGCAGATCGACGCGCTCAATCCAATTGACTAAGGTTGGCTAAATTGAACCAATGCGGGGGTTGCAAGCGTTACACTTTTGCAATCTGATGGCCCGTATCGCGCGGTGCTCTTGTCGGAGCGCCGCGTTTTTTATATCGAAAGGTGGCACCATGCAGGCATCGCAGCGTCTCGACCGCTTTGGCGCGGAGGTCTTTGCCTCGCTCAACAACAAGCTTCTCGCGCTGAAGGCTCAGGGCAAGACCATTTACAACATGAGCGTGGGCACGCCCGACTTTAAGCCGTACGACCACGTGGTCGAGGCGCTCACGCAGGCAGCTCAAGATCCCGAGATGTGGAAGTATGCCCTGCGCGACCTGCCCGAACTCAAGCAAGCCGTGTGCGATTACTATGAGCGTCGCTTTGGCGTTTCGGGCATTACGCCGTCTATGGTGCAGTCGTGCAACGGCACGCAGGAGGGGGTGGGCCATTTGGGCCTTGCCCTGCTCGATCCGGGTGACACCATTTTGGTTCCCGATCCGTGCTACCCGGTCTTTGAGGCGGGTGCCAAGATCGCCGATGCCAAGCTCGAATACTATCCGCTGGTTGCCGAGCACAATTACCTGCCCTATGTGGCGGGTATCGATCCCGAGGTGGCCGATCGTGCCAAATATATGATCGTGTCGCTGCCCGCGAACCCGGTCGGCTCGGTGGGCACTCCCGAGGTCTACGAGGAGATCATCGCTTTCGCCCGCGAGCACGACCTGCTCATCGTCCATGACAACGCGTACTCCGACATCGTGTTCGACGGCGAGCCGGGCGGCAGCTTCTTGCAGTATCCCGGCGCGCTCGAGGTGGGCGTTGAGTTCTTCTCGCTCTCCAAGTCGTTTAACGTCACCGGTGCGCGTATCGGCTTTTTGGTCGGCCGCGAGGATGTGGTCTCGGCCTTTGCCAAGCTGCGCGGCCAGATCGACTTTGGTATGTTCTTCCCGATCCAGAAGGCCGCCATCGCTTGCTTGAATGGTCCGCGCGATGAGGTCGAGGCGCAGCGTCTGAAGTACCAGGAACGCCGCGATGCCCTGTGCGACGGTCTTGAGGGCCTGGGCTGGGAGCGTCCCAACGCGCATGGCTCTATGTTTGTGTGGGCCAAGCTTCCCGGTGGTCGCACCGATTCCATGGCGTTTTGCGAGGAGCTTATGGAGAAGGCCGGCGTTGTGGTGACGCCGGGCGCGAGCTTTGGCCCTTCGGGCGAGGGGCACGTGCGTATGGCACTGGTCTTGCCGCCCGATCAGATCGCTTTGGCTGTCGAGGCCATTCGCGAGGCGGGCCTGTATTAGAAACCTATTTCGACTCGTCAATAGCTCGAAACCGATTTCGTGCAGTTATTTTACGAATTCTGCAAACAATTTCGGTAAACGGTCGATTTTTGGCTGCGAATAGGAGCATAATCAAAGTCCCGATTGGATGTATTGGGATTACGGCAAGCCGCTCGGGTCGTTCCCGAGCGGCTTGTTTGTGGAGAGAGATGGGAGTTTCTAATGGTTAACGAGAAGAAGGTCGCTATTGTCGGCTGCGGCTTCGTCGGTTCGTCTTCGGCGTTCGCACTGATGCAGAGTGGTCTGTTCTCCGAGATGGTCCTCATCGACGTGGACAAGAACCGTGCCGAGGGTGAGGCCCTGGATATCGCGCACGGCATGACGTTTGCCGAGCCGATGAAGATCTACGCCGGCGATTATTCCGATGTCGCGGACGCCGCCATGATCGTCGTCACCGCTGGCGCTGCCCAGAAGCCCGGTGAGACCCGCCTGGACCTGGTCAACAAGAACGTAAACATCTTTAAGTCCATTATCCCCGAGATTAAGAAGTCCGGCTTCGACGGCATTCTGCTAATCGTCTCCAACCCGGTTGATGTTCTGACCTATGCTGCCATCAAGATGTCCGGCCTGCCCGAGGGCCATGTCATCGGCTCCGGCACCGTGCTCGACACTGGCCGTCTGCAGCAGATGCTTGGTGCCCACGTCGAGGTTGACCCGCGCGATGTCCAGGCCTATGTCATGGGTGAGCACGGCGACTCCGAGTTTGTCGCTTGGTCCAGCGCTCAGGTTGCCGGCGTGCCGCTGAACACCTTCTGCGAGCTTCACGGTCATCTGGAGCATGAGACCGCCGAGAAGCGCATCGCCGAGGACGTCAAGAACTCCGCCTACACCATCATCGAGAAGAAGCACGCCACCTACTACGGCGTCGCCATGGCTGTCAAGCGCATCTGCACCGCCGTCATGCGTGACGAGCAGACCGTTCTGCCCGTTTCCTCGCTCATGGTGGGCGAGTATGGCCTGTCCGATCTGGCCATCTCCATGCCGACCGTCGTCGGCCGCGATGGCGTTGTCTGCCGCGTCCCCGTGCCGCTGAACGATGACGAGCAGCATGAGCTCACCGCCTCCGCAAAGGCCCTCAAGGACATCATCGACAGCGTCGACTTCTCCTGCTAAATCAAGCTCTTTTGGGCAACAGGCTACAATGAAAGGCGTCCGGGCCACACGGTCCGGGCGCCTTTTTGGTGCGAGGGGGTCAGGTTACTTTGCACCACCCCAATGCACCATAGTTGATGGGAGGGCCATGTCGGATTCGCCTAATTTTTTGACCTATGCCCAGACGGCGTTTGATCCGTTTGAGGAACGGCCGTTCTGCGCGGTGGATAGCCTGGTCTTTGCGTGGTTGTCCTATTTGCGTTTGCCGGGTGATATGGCGGAGCTGACGAACTGGCAGGGCCTAGACGTACGCGAGCTGCTGCGCGCCGAGTGCTACCAAGACATGATTGGCGACCTGTGGGATCCGGAGGGGAGCCGTGCCCTGTTGGAGGCTGTGGCAGCAAGCCCTCGCTACCGTGGCGTTCGTGTTTGCGGCTATCGTAGCGTGAGTGATGCCGAGACAACGGAGCAGTTTGCGGCCATGACGTTCCGATTTCCGGCGGGGTTTAGCTATCTTGCCTTCCGGGGGACCGACAGCACAATTGTGGGCTGGAAAGAGGACTTTAACATGGCGTTCCGGTGTCCTGTGCCGGCCCAGGAATCCGCGGCGCGTTATGTAGACGAGGCGGCGGATGCGATTGACGGGCCGCTTTTGTGCGGAGGTCATTCCAAGGGTGGAAACCTTGCGGTGTACGGTGCGGCGATGTGCCCCGATGTCGCCCGTGAGCGAATCGAACGGGCGTATTCCCATGATGGTCCGGGCTTCGTCGAGGAGTTTCTGAGCGGCAACGCCTTCGCCGATCTATCCGGTCGAATCGACAAGACGCTACCTCGGTCGTCGATCTTTGGCATGATGTTCGAGACACAGGAGGACTATGCCATCGTTGAGAGCACCGAGTTCAGCCTGCTTCAGCATAATCCCTTTAGCTGGGTGGTTGATGGTCGCGACTTCGTGTACTGTGAGCGCCTGTCCGCCGGTGCTCGATACGTTGATGGCTCCATTCGCGAGATGCTGCTTGCGGTGTCGCCTAGCGAGCGCGAGCGTTTTGTAGATGCGTTGTTCTCCGTGCTTGAGGCTACGGGTGCTGAGCGGTTTGCGGATATCGCTGGGAATCTGCGCGAGAGCCTGACCGTGATGCTCCAGGCTGCGCAAGGCTTTGACAAGGATACGCGACGCTTTGTCTCGCAGACCATCGTGGCAATCCTTAAATGCGCGTTGCTGCCCAAACGACCCCAGATCGATTTGCCCGCTGCCGGCAAGAGCTTGGCAGAACAGCTCGAGGCTTGGCAGTCCGAGCTCCTGCGCTAGCCATTGGCGCAAAGCAACCTGTCCCCGATGCGCCAATCTTCGACGCGCCTGGGGCGGACTCGACCGCTATACTGGTTCGTGCCGAAATCGATCTAGAACGGAATGCCGTATATGAAAATCAATCACGCGATTCTGCATATCCTGGACTTTGACTCTGCCGTCAACGTTATGAGCCAGCGCGAGCTCGATATCGAGAGCCGTACCGTGCGCAACTTCGTAACCACGCACCTGCGGCGCGCTCGTACCTCGGCCGACAACAAACGCGCCACGTTTGCCGAGAACTCTGCGTTTGGTGGTGAGCTCAAGGGCTATTTCTTTGGCGAGCGCGAGTTCGTGGACCTGTCGCAGCAGATTGCGGAGTTTATCTCCTCCGAGCTCACCAAAGCCGAGAAAGCCGAGTCCACCGACGTGCTCGTGGCTGATTTTGACGACGATGAGGATGCCCGCTGGTTTGCCGTGATGCTGCTGGGCTCCAAGCAGGCATTCATGCACGAAGTGGGCCGCGAGGAAGGGGAGGTGCGCAACGACATCGCGCGCCACTACGCTATTCTGCCAAACCCCTCGCAAAAGGTGCCAAGCTATGCCATCGTGCGCGCGAGCACCATGGAGATTGGGTACGTGGACAAGAAACGCAAGATTGCCGGCGAGGACCGTATGCTTATTCCCGATGGCCTGCTGCAGTGCGACACGGGCGTGTCGGGTAAGGAGGTCATCGACACCGTGACGCGTGTGGTCGAGGAAGTCGCCGAGGAGCACGGTGCTAATACGGCCGTGGCGCTCGCCAAGGTTAAGGCTGCCGTTGCCGAGAAAGTCGAAGATGACGAGGAGCTGCCGCCTTGGGATATCGTCGATGAGGTCTTTGAGGACGAACCGGTTATCAAGGAGAGCGTGCGCGCGGCACTGACTGAGGAGAAGGTGCCTGAGCTTGTGCCCGTGGAGCGCAAGCAGGTCGAACGCGCGGCGGTGCGCAATCATAAGATCCGTACCGATACGGGTATCGAGATCAGCTTCCCGGCCGAGATGGGTTCGAACTCCGAGTACATCGAGTTTGTCAACGAGCCCAACGGCCTCATCTCCATCGAGCTCAAGAACATCGGAAGTATTGAGAATCGATAAACTGCTCTTGGACGTTGCAAAAAACAAAGGCCGAAGCCTTTTGGGACTTCGGCCTTTTTTGTTTTCGGCTTGGTTGCTGACATTGCGCCGGAGGTTGAGCATACGTCAGCGAAAACGCCCCTAGGCGAGCAAGGTGACGTGAAAGAGGGAAGCGTACTTCGGTACGCGACCGACGATTGAACGTCAGATTGCCGCTTAGGGGCGTTTGCAGCGTCGACTAGTTACGCGGTTTGGTAAAACCGCGTAACTTCTACAGCTGGCGCAGACCTTCCTCGAGACCGGTCTTGCTGTCGGTCTTCTCGTCGCGCATCTTGATGACGCGGGCGGGAATGCCGGCCACGACGGCGCCGGCGGGGACGTCCTCGACGCACACGGCACCGGCAGCCACGACAGCGCCCTTGCCCACGCGCACGCCCTCCAAGACCACGGCGTTGGCGCCGATCATGACATCGTCCTCGACGATGACGGGCGTGGCGCTGGCGGGCTCCACGACGCCTGCCAGCACGGTGCCGGCGCCGATGTGGCAGTTCTTACCCACGGTGGCGCGACCGCCCAGCACGGCGCCCATATCGATCATGGAACCCTCGCCGATAACGGAGCCGATGTTGATGATGGCGCCCATCATGATGACGGCACGGTCGCCAATCTCGACGCGGTCGCGGATGATCGCGCCCGGCTCGATGCGGGCGTTGATGCCCTTAAGGTCGAGCATGGGCACGGCGGAGTTGCGGCAATCGTTTTCAACGTCGTAGTAATCGATGGAGTCGGCGTTGGCGTCCAGGATGGCCTTAAGCTCATCCCAGTCGCCAAAGACGGTCTTGCCACGACGACCGCCGTAGACATGTGCGTTGCCCCAGGCAACCTTCATGCCCGGCTTCTCGCGCACGTACAGCTTGACGGGCGTCTTTTTGGGCGCGGTGGCGATGTAGTTGATAATCTCCTGTGCATCCATCTCGGCTGCGTTGCTCATTTGCTATCTCTCCTTTGGGTGGATTCGGTTGATACCCGGTTAGGCAAACATGACCTTGTCGAACGTATAGAAGCCGGGTTCGCGGGTGACGAGCTTCTGCGCGGCTGCCAAGGCGCCGTTGACAAAGATCTGACGGCTCGTGGCGCGGTGGGTGAGCGTGACCTCCTCGTCCTGGCCAAAGAAACCCACCTCGTGTACGCCAGCTACGGTGCCGCCGCGCAGCGAGTGCATGCCGATCTCCTTGGGGTCGCGCGCGCCGCACATGCCCTCGCGGCCATAGACGGGGTGGTAGCCTGCCTCGGGTTCAGCTTCGACGACGGCGTCGAGCAGTAGCTTGGCGGTGCCGCTCGGGGCGTCGACCTTTTGGTTGTGGTGCGTCTCGACGATCTCGCAGTCAAAGCCGGGCAGCTCGCGTGTGGCCTGGGCCACTAGATGACGCAGGGCTGCGATGCCGATGGAGTAATTGCCCGAGTGCATGACACGGGCATTCTGGCCCAGCTCACGCAGGCGGTCCATCTGCTCAGGTGAATAGCCCGTGGTGCCGGAAACGAGTGCGGCGCCCGTGCGCTCGACATAGGCGACGACGGCATCGAAGGTCACGACGTTCGAGAAGTCGATAATCACATCGGCAGCCGGTGCGTTCTCGAGCTCGCTCAAATCGAAGCCAATCTGGGCCACGATATCAAAAACGGGCTGCCCGGCGGCATCGACAATGCTTTCGGCGGTGGTGCGGATGAGCGAGCCCATGCGGCCCGTTCCCATAATGACGGTCTTAATCAAGCAGACCAGCTCCCTTCAGAGCATCGGTAAGTGCGGACCGCGTGTCGTCTGCCATGGGGCACAGCGGCATACGGTAGTTTGCCTCGATCATGCCCATCTGGGCGAGCGCTTCCTTAACGGAGATGGGGTTGACCTCGCTAAAGAGGGCGTTGATGAGCGGCTGGCCGGCAATCTGGATATCGCGGGCGCGCGCTACGTCGCCGTCCAGATAAGCGCGGCACATGTCGTGTACGAGCTGCGGCTGCACGTCTGCCCACACGCTGATGGTGCCCGAGGCGCCCAGGCTCATGAGCGGCACGGTAAGCGCGTCCTCGCCCGAGTACATGCGGAAGTCGTCTGACAGCAGGTGGGCGATCTTGGCCGCGTAGGCGACGTTGCCCGAGGCTTCCTTGATGCCCATGATGTTGGGATGTGCTGCCAGGCGCGCAACGTTGCGCTCGCTGATGCCGCAGCCGCAGCGGCCGGGGATGTTGTACAGGATGCAGGGGATGTCCACGGCATCGGCCACGGTCTTAAAGTGCTGATAGATACCCTCTTCATTGGACTTGTTGTAGTAGGGGGTGATGAGCAGCAGACCGTCGGCACCCAGGCCCTGATAGGTGAGCGACTTGGTGAGCATGGTCTGCGTGGAGTTGGAGCCCGAGCCGGCGATGACGGGGACGCGTCCTGCAACATGCTTGACCACCGCGGCGACGACGGAGTTGTCCTCGTCATCGGTCATCGTGGCACTCTCACCGGTGGTGCCCAGGGTGAGGATGGCATCGGTGCCATTTTGCAAGTGGAAATCGATAAGGCGCTCGAGCGCGTCAAAGTCGACACTGCCGTCCTTTTTAAACGGCGTAACCAGGGCGACGATTGAGCCCTCAAGATTGCGGATGTCCATGTTCTTCTCCTTCGCCTCCGCGATCTGGATGCGTTTGTTCCATTGAGCTGCGACTGCTAGGCGCTCGTCTTGGGCGCGACGGCGGGCACTTTCGGCGCGCGACTTGGCCAGCAGCTCTCGGCCGCACGGCAGCACGTCGAGCGTGGCAAAGTAATCGCCCGGGCGCTCGGCGCGGCGGATAAGGTCGGCCGAGCCGTCGGGGCGCAACAGCACCTCGGCGGAGCGCAGGCGGCCGTTGTAGTTGTAGCCCATGGAGTAGCCATGCGCACCGGTATCGTGGATTACAAGCAGGTCACCCATGTCGATATGCGGCAGCTCGCGGTCGATGGCGAACTTGTCGTTGTTCTCGCACAGATTGCCCGTGATGTCATAGGTGTTCGTGACGGGCGCCGTGGCCTTGTCGGCGCCGCCCGGCTGACCCATCACCGTAATGTGGTGGTAGGCGCCATACATGGCAGGGCGAATCAAATCGACGGCGCTTGCATCGACACCGATATAGTCCTTGTAGATCTGCTTCTCGTGGATAGCCTTGGTGACCAGGCAGCCGTAGGGGCCCATCATAAAGCGGCCCATCTCAGTGCAGATGGCCACATCGCCCATGCCGGCGGGAACCAGGATCTCGTCGTATGCCGCGTGTACTCCCTCGCCGATGGCGTGAATGTCGTTAGCCTGCTGCTCGGGCAGATAGGGGATGCCGACGCCGCCGGACAGATTGATGAAGGCGACGTGTGCGCCGGTCTCGCGCTCCAGGCGTACGGCAAGCTCAAAGAGGATACGCGCGAGCTTGGGGTAGTAGTCGTTGGTGACGGTGTTGCTGGCAAGGAATGCGTGGATGCCAAAGTCCTCGGCGCCCTTGGCTTTGAGCATGCGGAAGGCCTCGAAGAGCTGCTCGGTGGTCATGCCATATTTGGAGTCGCCTGGGTTGTCCATGATGCCGTTGGAGAGCTGGAACAGGCCGCCTGGATTAAAGCGGCAGCTGACCGTTTTGGGGATGGGCCCCGCAACACGCTCAAAGAACTCGATGTGGCTGATGTCGTCAAAGTTGACGATGGCACCCAGCTTGTCGGCGAGCTCAAAGTCGGCAGCCGGCGTATCGTTGGACGAGAACATGATGTCGTGGCCGGTGATGCCCAGCGAGCGGGCGATCATGAGCTCGGTATAGCTCGAGCAATCGCAGCCGCAGCCGTATTCGTTGAGAATGGAAATGAGCGCCGGGTTGGGATTGGCCTTGACGGCAAAGTATTCCTTAAAGCCCGGGTTCCATGCAAAGGCATCGCGCACCTCTTGCATGTTGCGGCGGATGCCCGCCTCGTCATATAGATGAAACGGCGTGGGGAACTGCTCGACGATATGCTCGAGCGTCTCCTTGTCCACAAACGGCTGCTTGGCCGCATATGCCTTGTTGGGGGTCAATGCCATGTCCCGTAAACCTCGCTATCCAGACGGCGCCATCTGCGCATCGAATCCGCATAGCGTGGACCCAATGTCCGGATAGCGCTCCCGCATTGCTGCAGACAGTCCTGTGGGTGTTTCCCGCAGGCCCACCAGGTTGTTCGTGCCCGAAAAGCCCAGTTCGGCGGGTTTCGCCTCCCCACGGGGTCAAAGCCTGCCGGCTCGCCCGCGGTTCTTCGTGCCCGCGCCTCTATCAAGTGGTAACGACCCTACCACGTTGCACTTTAGCAAACAAGAGTATTCGTATATAACGTTTAAAAAATGCAGCAATATGCTGGAAACATGTGTGCCACAATCCTGTATCACAATAAGTTGCAACAGATATGCCTCACGAAGGGATCCTCTATGACTGAGCTCCAAGAACTCCGTCGCTATCGCCGCGATCTCCATCGCATTCCGGAGCTCGATTTCGATCTTCCGCAAACCATCGCTTATGTCGAGGGCGTGTTGGCACCACTCACCTGCGAGGTGACCCATCCGTGCCCCAGCTGCGTCTGCGCTTTCTTCGAAGCTGGCGTTGGTGCCGTGCATGCCACGGCGATCCGGGCCGACATGGATGCGCTGCCCATTGCCGAGGCAACGGGGACAGTGTTCGCCTCGACCCATCCCGGCAAGATGCACGCTTGCGGACATGACGGACACATGGCTATGGCACTTGCCGCCGCGACGTATGTCGACCGTACGATTCGCGAGCAGCCGGGTGCCATGAGGCGCAACGTGCTCTTTGTGTTCCAGCCGGCCGAAGAAACGACCGGTGGCGCCAAGACGGTATGCGAGAGCGGCGTGTTCGAGCGCTATGGGGTCGACCGAATTTTTGGCTTTCACGTGTGGCCCGATTTGCCTGCCGGCACGTTGGCGAGTTGTTCCGGCCCGCTGCTGGCGCGTTCGAGCGAGACACACATCCATATTCACGGTACGAGTATCCATATTGCTAAGACCTATGGTGTGCCGGTTGGGGAGTCGCGCGATGCGGCCTTGGCGGCAGCGAAGTTTTTGGTTGCCGAGCGCGAGCTGATGGACGAGCTGGGCACCGACGAGCCCTGTATCGGCAAGTTTGGTCTGCTGCAGGCCGGTACCGTCTGCAACGCGGTGGCGGGGGAGGCCCATGTTGCCGGCAGCCTGCGTGTGTTTACAGACGACATGTTCGACCGGGCACGCGAGGGCGTGCGCCGCGTGCTGGACGATGCCTGCGCCGCAACGGGCTGCACGTACGATCTCGATTTTGCCGAGGGCTATCCGCCGGTCGACAACGACCCCGAGTTATTTGCCAATGTCGCGTCTGCCTTGCCCGAGCTGCAGCTCGTTGATGAACCGCTGCTAATTGCCGAGGACTTTGCCTTCTATCAGCGCCATCTGCCGGGCGTGTTTTTCCTGCTGGGCACGGGCGCGCCTGCCGGCCAAGATAACCCGAGCGATTCGGATGGCTGTCCCGCCTATGCCACAAGCGCTCTGCATACCGATAGCATGCTCTTTGACGAGGAAATTCTACTCAAGGGCCTCGATGTCTACAAACGATTGCTTTTGCTTGACTAAGGTGTGAAGGACTATTTGTTCTAGAAAACACGAACAAACGTACGATATAATAGAGATGTAAGTCTATAGAAACGTTTGACGTTACTAACGTAAGGCGATACTATGATTGCATCGTATGAAGATGAGGATACCGAACGCTTTGCCATGGGTGTGCGGGTCAGGAGGTTCGTGCCCTTTGAGCGTGTTGCGTTGAGGAAGATTCGCCAACTGCAGGTTTGTGCTTCGCTTGATGATCTTCGCGTTCCGCCGGGCAATCGCCTGGAAGCTTTGAAGGGCGATCGTGCCGGTCAATATAGCATCCGTGTTAACGAGCGCTATCGGGTCTGTTTTGAGTGGAGACAGGAGATGGCTTGGAATGTCGAAATCGTCGATTATCACAAGTGATGAGACCTCGTCCGATTTGCTGTCGCCAGTGACTCCTGGTGAGCTTCTCAAAGAGGAGTTTCTTGTTCCCATGGGCATTTCTCAATATCGCCTTGCGAAAGAGACCGGGATTCCGGCTCAGCGTATCGGGCAGATTGTCTTGGGAAAACGTCGCGTGACGGCCGACACCGACCTCCGTCTTTGCCGTTATTTTGGCCTGACGGATGGTTATTGGCTGCGCGCTCAGGTGGCGTTTGACCTTGAGGCCGAGAAAAGGCGGATCGAACCGGAACTCGATAAGATCGTTCCTGTTCAGCAGGCCATTGCGCTGTAGTGCTCAGAGATGATGGGGGTGGCGTGACGATGAGGCGACGCCGACAGCCTGCCGTATATAGTCCGGGTGGATGCGGGTGCGGTTTGCTGCTGCTCCCGGTCATCGCTGTGAGCATTGGCGTAATGTTTGCGCTTGCCGGGTTGGCAGCAGCGGCACTCGTGTTGCTGATTGTGGCCATTGGCGTGACGATTTGGCTCTGCCGCAATCGCGAGCAACGCCATGCCGACGGTAAAACCAATGTCGGCTGGGTCGTCTTCCTGATCATGGTGTACCCGATGAGTGTCAGCTACCTGGCGTTCTTTGTCCTGTTGATGATCAGTGCTTTTACCGGGGAATCCGTCGCGGTCGGTTGATGCACTGCCAGCAGACGGTCGCGCAAAGTGCGTTTGCTCGGTGTTTGGATAACTGCATTGGTCGTTTGCCGCAACCTTAGCTCTCAGCTAATGAATTCAAGTTCAATCCTTCCTACGATGTGCTGTGTGCCGGCACGGTAGCCGGATCGTAGGAAGGATGAATAATGGCAAAAGAGGGAAAGAAGCCGATCGGCAAGATTGTCCTAGGCATCATCGTGGTGCTGGTTATTGTCGGTGCTGTGGGCTCTATGGGCGGCAACTCAACCGATTCGTCTGCGAGCGATTCGGCAAAACCTGCCGAGACGACACAGCAGGCTGAGGAGCAAAATGAACCGCAAGAACCGTATACCATTGCTGGCGAGGCTGAAGACACTTCCAATCAGTTTACCTATAAGATCACGGGCACGCTGACCAATAACACGGACAAGGAAAAGAGCTACATTCAGATTGAATATGTTCTGTATGATGCCGATGGCAACCAAGTTGGAACGGCTCTTGCAAACACCAATCATCTGAAGGCGGGCGGCTCCTGGAAGTTCGAGGCGCTGGGTACGGTGTCTCCCGACCAGGTTGCTAGCTGGGAGCGTTCGGACGTAAGCGGTTTCTAGCATGTTGCATGCACTGGGGGAGGTGAAGTCGTATGCCCGAAAAAAAGCTGACCGAGGAGTTGCTCAATGAGCTTCTCGATGCGCCGAACATCGATGGCTATATCAGGGAGCACGACTTTGCCGCCCCGTCGCTTTCGGACTACCTGAAGCAGCTACTGCAGGAAAAGGGCTTGGAGCGCTCGCGCGTGGTTCGTATGGCCGATCTCAATGAGACCTTTGGCTATCAGATCTTTACCGGTGCGCGTCATCCGAGTCGCAATAAGGTGCTGCAGATTGCCTTTGCGATGGCGCTGACGCTCAAAGAGACTAACCGTGCGCTGACGGCTGCCGGGGTAAGCGTCCTTAACTGCAAGGACCGCCGCGATGCGATTATCATCTTTTGCATCGATCGCGGGTGCAGTCTCCAAAAGGTCAACGAGGAGCTGTATCGCTTTGACGAGGAGACGGTGAGTTAGCGGCTGATATCTGAGCCGGTGGAGCTGTCGAACAAGGATGCAAACGAACGGGGCGCGGATGCCATGGGGTGTCTGCGCCCTGCGCTATGATGGAGGCTATGGATACTCAGACCCCAACATATTCCGATGACGAGTTGACCGCAGCGCTTGCCGAGCACCTGGCGTCGCTCGATCGCGACGACAGCTATTGCGTGGAGCGAGTACTTAAGCACTCGTCCGTTGAAACAACCGAGCTCGTGTACTTTGAAGGAACCGGCGGTGGTTCGCTCGGCCCCTTTGTCCGTAAACGCATCGATGCTTCGGCTCAAATCGGCGGGGCATACGGGCGTCTGTTTGCCGCTCAGCGGGCAGGCAGGCGTTTTGAGCACCTGCCCAGAATCGTCGATTGTCGTCGTGTGGGCGACGAGCTCAACGTGGTTATGGAATACATCGAAGGGGAGACACTCGGGGCGCTGGTGGACCGTCTGGGAGCCGCTCCCGATTATGCGCGTGAATTGTATCCTGTCCTTTGCGACGCCGTGGGCGAGCTCCATGCCGGTTTTGCAATGGCGGGGGAGGCTTCGGCGCCGGTGATCCATCGCGACCTCAAGCCGTCGAATATCATCGTGACAGGTGCCAACTATACGCCTGATGACGGCCTGACGTTTTCATCGCTGGTGATTATCGACTTGGGGATCGCGCGCGTATGGCGCGATGGCGCCGATGCCGATACCGTCAAGTTTGGGACACGGCCCTATGCGCCGCCCGAGCAGTATGGGTTTGGGCAGACGAGTGTGCGCAGCGATGTCTACGCACTTGGCGCCCTGTTGTTCTTCTGCTTGACGGGAGTCGACCCTAAACCAGGGCTCGACATGCGCGAGCAATGCGAGGCGCGCGGCATTCCCACTCCACTTGCTGATGCCGTCTGCATGTCGATGGCGCTCGACCCGGCCAAGCGTTTTGCGAGTGCGGAAGCGTTGGGACGGGCGACGCGCGCGGCATACGATCTAAGTCGCCCCGTGCGGCCTCCTGCGCCTGTGCTTGTCCGTACTCCGGCCTCGGAGACGGTGTTGACGCCCCAAGGGCTCCAGAACCCCACAGGGCTTCCTAGGCCTGCCGCCTCCGCTGCATGCGGTCTGCTCTCTCGCGTTCCGGAGTCTCTGGGGCGTATTTGGAATACGCTCGTCTGCTTCTCGCTGCTCGTGTTCTTTGCCGGTAGTCACTTTGCTGTCTTTCATCCCACCGGAGCAAACCAAAGCTACCCGACGTGGCTTCTCATCATCGAGTATTTTTTCTTTGTCGATGGCCTTATGGTGCTTATGCATTTTGCGCTGCTCGATAAGCGCCGTCTTCGTCGGCGATTCGCATTGCTCGACAGCTATCGCGGCAAGAAGCTCGCGAAACTCTGGCTCAAGGCGTTGGGTGTGCTGCTCCTATGTATGATCGTCATAGTTGCGGTTGCCAATGCGACCGGTGTTGTTGACACCTCCGCTGCCTAAAAGAAAAGGGCCCGTCGGGGCCCTTTACAGTTGCGCTTAGATGCGGTTCATCTGAGCGGCGACCTTGTTGTACCAGTCCTGCCACGTGGGTGGGCAGTACTTTTTGGCCGCTGCCGGAGTAAGGGTGGAGCCGTAGTTGGCGCCCAGGTAGGCAACATGAGCGGAGATGCCCTCGCTCCAGCTGCCAAAGCTGCGCCAACCGCCGCCACGAGCACTCCAGCCCCAAGCGTTATAGGAATTGGCACAATAAGTGCCCTTGGTGCTCTCGATGCAGGCGATGGCGGGGGACCAACGGGGGTCGACGCCGGTATTCCAAGCGGCGACGGCAAAGTTGTAGCCCTGGCCTGCCATGGGGGAGCCGGCAAGATAATTGTCGATGCGGCTCGTCCACTCATTAATGAACGAATCGTAATCGGAGTTACCGGTATTGGCGTTGTTCACCGTGGTGTCGATGGTGGTGTTGGTGTTGGTGGCCTGGCTGCTGGAATTGCTGCCGCTTACGCCCTCGCCCGAGAGCTTCTCGGCGGCAGCGGCCTTATCGGCCTCGAGCTTGGCGAGCTCGGCGGCATTTTCCTGCTCGGCTTTTGCCTGCGCCTCGCTGCGGAGCTGCTGGGCCTGCGCCAGCGCATCCTCGGCGTTTTTCTGCTCTGCCTCAAGCTGGGACTTGGCCTGCTGGAGCTCAGCCTTGTTCTGCTCGAGTTCGGTCTGCATGTTATTGAGCTCTTCGATCTCGTCGACGCTCGAGCTCGTGATCTGGTTGGTGTATTTGCAGGTCGTGATGAACTCACCCAGGCTCTGCGCGTTGACCAGGAAGCTCACGATGGGATTGGTGCCCTTCTGATACTTGTACAGATCGCGCATGGCGGAGCTTGCCTTGGCCTGCTGCTCGGGAAGCTTAGCCTCGATTTCCTCGATGCTTGCCTCATTGGAGTCAATCTGCTTTTGCAGGTCATCGAGTTTGGTGCGGGCGTCGTTGTAGGCGCTCGTGGCGGCTTCAATCTTCTGCTGGGCTGCGGAAAGCTGGTCCTGCGTTGCCTGCGAGGCGGCATACGCCGCAACGGGGGAGAGCATCGGCGTGGCCGTCAGCGCAACGGCGAGCGCGGCGCTCGTGATGATACGAGCCGGCTTCGACGCAATGAGCGCTGCGGTGCGATGATTCGAATGCTGCATCCAGTCCCTCTGCAATCAATCGTAGGTTATGATTCGAACGATATTCTACTACTGCTTTCGACCTCAACTTGAACCTTAAAGGTTCCAAAGGGTCAAGTTGAACTTGAGGCTTTGGCTTTGACCTGCAGTTATGATGAATTGTTGAGAAACCATAGAGTTCAACTTTAACGTTACGGGGCCTGTTTGAGAGGAGTTCTGGGCTGTAAAAGCTATCTCAACGTGGGGTTTTACAACTACAGGGTTCCTTCGCGACGAGCCTGCTCCACCTCTTTGAGTGCGTCGGCGGGAGCGAAGGAACAGGTGCCGTCGCCGAGCTTGACCACCTGGATGTCGTCGCCGGCATGGACCTCTCCGCCCTTTAGCACAACGCCAAAAACGCCCTCGTGGGGAAAGATGCAGTCGCCAGCGAGATAGTAGATGGCGCAACGGGTGTGGCAGACCTTGCCGATTTGGCTGATTTCGACGAGCACGTCGCTGCCAAGCTTGAGCTGTGTGCCCAAGGGGAGCGAGAGCGGGTTGATGCCCCGGGTTGTGAAGTTCTCTCCAAAGTCACCCTCGTGCACATCGAGCCCGCGCGCCTGCGCCGTCTGGATGGACTCCGCGGCTAAAAAAGAGACCTGGCGGTGCCAATGTCCGGTGTGCGCATCGGTAGCGAGGCCAAATTGCTCGATGACGGTGTCGCGTCCATCGGCGACGGGCGACTTGCGAGTGCCTTTGTGCTCCGACGTGTTGATTGAGACGATACGGGCAGGCCCGTTGTAAGCATCGTTTGCGGTGCGTAGGGGAACTGCCGTCTGGGCACGATCCGCAAGTTCGCGCTCGGCGGCGTCAATGATGGGGTTGTTGATCGGATGAGCCTGGGGCACGGTGCACCTTTCGACGGGGCGGGCAACATGTTGAATCCTACAACAACGGTAGGTTCATTGCCCATTGTCATACAACGGTGAGCGCCGTCTTCGTGCTGGCCTTCGTGCTGGACCATTACGTCGATTGCCATAGATACGGTGGAGCTTTGGGCGCTGGCGGCTTGGCACGCTAGAATAAATCAGTTGCGCAAAGACCGCCCATTGTGTGGGCAGTTCATGATAGGAAGTTTCCATGGCATTGCAATTTACAGAGCGCGAGTTCATTCCCGTGCTGCTCGGTGGCGACATCAACGCCTATTCGGTGGCGCGCGCCTTCTACGAGGAGTACCAGGTCAAGAGTCTGGTCTTTGGCAAGTATCAGACGGGTCCCGCGTACCGCAGCCAGATTATCGACTACACGCCCAACGTGGATATCGACACCATGCCCGTGATGCTCAAAACCGTCAACGGCATTGCCCAAGCGCATGCCGACAAGACGATTGTCCTTGTGGGCTGTGGCGACAACTATGTTGCCCTCGTGGCTCAGGCCAAGGATGCTCATGAGCTGGCGGACAACATCGTCGCTCCCTACGCGCCCTACAGCATGCTCGAGCAGTGCCAGAAGAAGGAGATCTTCTACGAGCTGTGCGAGAAGCATGGCGTGCCCTATCCGCACACGTTTACCTTTACCAAGGCGATGCTCAATGCCCAGGGTGAGGCGCCTGCCGAAGTGCTCGACCAGATCGATTTTCCTTACCCGATGATTCTGAAGCCTTCTGACGGCATCATGTGGTGGCAGCACGAGTTCGAGGGCCAGAAAAAGGCCTATGAGATTGCCGACCGTGCCGAGCTGGAACAGGTCATTCGCGACTCGTATGCCAGTGGCTACACCGACGACCTGATCTTACAGGACCGCGTGCCCGGCAACGACGAGTACATGCGCGTGCTCACCAGCTATTCCGACCGCAACGGCAAGGTGCGCATGATGTGCCTGGGTCACGTACTGCTCGAGGAGCATCAGCCCCACGGTGTCGGCAACCATGCCTGTATCATCACCGAGCCCAATGACGAGCTCATGGGCGGCGTGCGCAAGCTGCTCGAGGACCTTCACTTTGTGGGCTATTCCAACTTTGATGTTAAGTACGACGAGCGCGACGGCTCGTTTAAGTTCTTCGATTTCAACACGCGCCAGGGCCGCAGCAACTACTACGTCACTAACAGTGGCTTTAACGTTGCTAAGTATGTGGTGGACGAGTATGTGTTCAACCGCCCGTTTGAGCCGGAGTTTGTGACGGCACAGGACGAGGCCCTGTGGATGGTCGTCCCCATGGGCGTCGTCGACAAGTACGTCAAGGATCCCGAGCTGCGCGCTAAGGTGCATCGTCTGGACAAGGAAGGCAAGGGCGCCGACCCTTCGTTTATGAAGGGCGACTTTGTCTTTAACCGCTGGCTGCGCATGTGGCACACCAAGCTGCGCCACTTTAAGCTGTTCAAGACGTATTACAAGTAGATGAGCGCGGCGCCCGTCCGGTTTGCATCGGGCGGGCGCGGGTATGATACGCGCAATTGCGCAAGCGTCACCAAGGAGGCGGCGATGGAAAAGCTGGGAGTTATCGGCGGCATGGGCGCCGAGGCCACGTCGTATTACTACGACCAGGTGGTGCGCCACACGGCTGCTGCCTGCGATCAGGAACATATCGACATGGTGGTGCTCTCCAAGTCGACCATGCCCGACCGCACGTTGGCCATTAAGACCGGCGAGCATGCCAAGCTGCTGGCGACCATGAAAGAGTGTGCCCAGGCACTCGAGTCGCTGGGCTGTGCGCACATTGCCATTCCCTGCAACACGTCACACTACTTCTACGACCAGATCCAGTCGTTTACGAAGGTGCCGATTATCCACATGCCGCGTGAGTCGGTGCGCTATGCTCTGGCCGGTGCGGTGATGGGGGAGTGCGAGTTCGATCCCAACCTGAGTATGCCGGCCGAGCCGGTGCATAAGATTGGCATTATGGGAACCGATGGCACCGTGGGCGCGGGCGTCTACGGCCGCGAATGTAAGGCTGCGGGTGTTGAGGTTGTCTATCCCAGCGAGAAACGTCAGAACGATGTGATGTCGCTTATCTACGATGATGTGAAGGCCGGGCGTGAGCCCGATATGGATAAGTTCGACCGCGTGATGTGGGAGTTCGCCCGTAGCGGCTGCGACCGCGTCATTCTGGCCTGCACCGAGCTCTCGGTGCTGCAAAAGTACCGAGAGATGCCCGAGATCACCCTCGACGCCATGGATGTCCTGGTGCGCGAATCCATCATCCGCAGCGGCGCCCCCTACCGCCTCTAGCTTCCGACCCGCCAAAAAGGGACAGGTTAATTTTGGTAGGTTTTATCTGGTGAAACAGTAAAGGCCTCGGCTCGTTTGGTGCGAGCCGAGGCCTTTTGCGTTGGGCGGTTGCTGTCGGTGGTGAACTAGAACAGGAAGCCGATGGCGATGAGGGCGATGCTGACGATGAGCACGGCGATGTCCGGGCCCTTGATGGGGTAGCGCTTGTACGAGCTGGCGCGCGTACGCAGATAGAAGCCGCGCTGTTCTGCCGCCAAGGCTGTGGCATCGGTCTTGCCCACGCTCGAGATGAGCAGTGGCACACACAGCGGCAGCATGAGCTTAAGCTTCTTGATGGGGTTCTTGGTGTCGTACTCGACGCCGCGTGCGGTCTGCGCCTCCATGATGGCGTTCATCTCCTGACCAAACACCGGCACAAAGCGCAGCGCCGTGGTAAAGGTGAAGGCATAGCGATACGGCACGTGCAGCACCTCGACGCAGGCGTTGGCAAGGTCGTTGAGCTTGGTCACCATGAGCATGAGGATGAGTGGTAACGCCACACCCAGCAGGCGCAGGCAGGCCTTCGACCCTGTGACGAGGCCCGTGTCGGTGATAAAACTCCACACCACGTTGCCATCGCGCATAAAGGCCAGCTGGAGCACCAGCATGATAAGCGCAAGCGGAATTAGCAACTTGAGCAGCGAGAACAGACGGTCGACGACGCCGGCGTAAGCTCCCAGTGCGAGCGTGAGCGCCAGAAAGCCCAGCAGCGCCACGTAGGTGTCGGACAAAAAGATGCCGATGATGATGGCGGCGGCGAGGCCCAGTTTGACGACGGGGTTCAGGCGATGCAGCAGTGTGTCGCCCGGCATGTAGTCGATGACGTTAACCACGGCGGACCATCTCCTCGGTAATTCGAACGATATCGGTGACTTCGCTCACCTTCGCAAAAGCGGGCGAGACGGAGGACGCCAGACGGCGCGAGAGTTCGATGACCTGGGGCGGCTCAACGTAGGCATGCTGCATGAGCTCGATGTTCGAGAATAGCTCGTGCGTGCGGCCGCGGTCGAGGATACGACCGTCGGCCATCACCACAATGCGCTCGGCAAAGTCGGAAACGACTTCCATATCGTGGCAGACCATGATGACGGCGCAACCGCGCTCGGCCATGGTGCGCACCGTTTCCATGACGGTCATGCACTCGCGGTAATCAAGGCCACTCGTGGGCTCGTCGAGCACGACGATCTTGGGCTCAACCACTACGACGGAGGCAAGCGCCACCATTTGCCGCTGACCGCGCGACAGCGAGAAAGGCGCCTCATCGGCGGGCAGACCAAAGCGGTCGATGACGAGCTGGGCGCGACGCAGAGCCTCGGCACGGTCCATGCCGCCAAGCTCCAAGCCAAAGGCGACCTCGTCGAGCACGGTGTCCTTGCAGATCTGACGGTCAGGGTTTTGGAAGAGGGTCGCGACCTCGCGGGCAATGCGGCTCGTGGGGACGGTTGCAGTATCCAGTCCCGTGACGCGCACGCTGCCCGAGGCGGGCTTGAGCAGACCCGTGAGCAGCTTGGTGAGCGTGGTCTTGCCGGCACCGTTCTGGCCGACGATGCCCACGAGCTCGCCAGGATAGAGCGTCAGGCTAAGGTCGTGTACGGCGGCGCCGCCATTGGGATAGGCAAACTCGACATGGTCGAAGGTGAGTACGGGTTCGGCGTCCTTGGCATGAGGACGCAACGACGGTGCATGCGGGGAACCGGCGGGTGCCTGGGCTTCGATGGCCGCGTGTGCGGGGTCGACGATGCCCGAAATCAGGCGCTCGGCCTCATCGACATCCAAGCAAGGGGTACCGCTTGCCAGGCCATCGGCCTCGAGGCTATTGAAGATACGCGTTACGCGAGGGCAGTCGACGCCGATGGCACGGAGCTCGTCGGTATGCGCGAAGACCTCGTGTGGCTCGCCCTGCAGCGCGATTTCGCCATGATTGAGCACGAGCACACGGTTGCAATACTCCGAGAGCAGGGCGACTTTTTGCTCAACGACGACGATGGTGATGCCGAGTGCACGGTTGGCTTCACGCAGCGTCTCGAAGACCAACGTGGAGCTGGCGGGGTCGAGTGCCGCGGTGGGCTCGTCGAGAACCAAGACGCGCGGACGCATGGCGAGGATGGCGGCGATGGCTACCTTTTGCTTCTGTCCGCCCGAGAGGGTGGCGATCTCGCGGTCGCGCAGGTCGCTGATGCCGACGGTCTCGAGTGTTTCGCTCACGCGCTGCTCGATCTGGTCGTGGGGAACGCCAAAGTTCTCGAGGCCAAAGAGCATCTCGTCCTCGACGACCGAGGCGACCATCTGCGTGTCGATATCCTGCAGCACACTGCCGACGATTTGCGACACATCGGTCAGCGAGACCTCGCAGGTGTCGTGGTCGTCAACCATGACGGACCCAAAGAACGTGCCGGTGTAGTGGTGGGGCACAGCACCCGACAGACAGGCGGCAAGCGTGGACTTGCCGGCGCCCGAGGGCCCGATGATGCCGATGAAATCTCCCTTGTTCACGCTGAGCGAGATGTGGCTGAGCGCCTGCTCGGTCTGCGTGCCATAGGAGAACGAGACATCGTCGACGTTGATGATCGTTTCCATGGATACCTTTCATAGTCATTGGGGACAGTCTTAAATGACCAGTTGTTTAAGACCGTCCCAAAAAAGCTCGTTGTTTGGGACGGTCTTTGGTGGTGAAGCACGGAGACGGCTTTACGAGGGGCCCCAGGTTGGCGCGAAAGAGGAGCGAAGGGTACTTGGGTACGCGAGCGACGAATGAACGCCAAGATGGGGTGGCTCGTAAAGCCGAGCGGGTTAGTTGAGCTTGAGGGCCTTCTGGATGGGCAGGTAGAGGGCACCGACCAGAATGGCGTTAAAGACGGCGGTCATGGCGACGACAGGCAGCATGGCGGCAGCGAGCTCGCCCACCACGCCGAGCATGGCCATCTTGATGACCATGAAGATGACGCCCGAGACAAAGGTGGTCACAAAGGTGGCGACAATGGCGACGACAGGCTTAACTTGGCCGTTCTTGCCGGCAGCGTTGACGATGGCGGCCATGAGCATGGCGGCGATGCCCTCGGCGGCAAAATCGATGAACGGCGAGGTGGTGGTGATCTGGATCACGGCGGCCGAGATAAGGCCGATGACGAGCGCCTGACCGATGTTGGGGCGTACGACCAAGATGGTGAGGCAGAAGGCCGAGATGATGAACTCGGGGCTGATCATGCCGCCCGAGATGCCCGAGATGGCCTTGCCGACGGTGAAGTTGAGGATAAAGCCGGCGGCAAGCAGGATGGCGAGCAGGACGAGGGCACGGACGTCAAGTTTGCCGCGGTCGGCGGCCTGGACGGTGCGGGGCTGGGTGGCGGTGGTGTTCTGAGACATGGTGAAAATCCTTTCGGAAGGGGAATGCAAGAGAAAAGCGGAGGCGCGTGATGCGAATGCGATCGGGCTCGAGATAGAAAAAGGCCCCCGGTCGAAACCGGAGGCCTTCCAATCACCTAGAGCGCAAGTGCAGGCGTGAGGGACTCACTGTCGACCGATCGTATTCGCATCACGCCACCACCAGTTGTTGAGAGACTTCATCGTGTTCTTCATGTTGGTGGCTCCTTTCGTGATGCCGTGGCGCGGTCGCACCTAGTTGCTGTTGCGCTGCACTATAGCACAGCGAAGTGTGTACTGGGAAATCTTTTTTGAAAAGATTTCGACGGTGTTTCCCACCGGTCAAAAAGGCGGGCTGAGCGGGCGGGACGACCCGTGCCGTCCCACCCGCACCAGCGAGGGATTACTCCTTGTTGCGGCGATAGAGGATATAACCGCCTGCGGAGATGACGGCAACGCCAGCGATGGCGAATACGGCCACCATGCGGCCATCAAAACGATCGCCAGTGGTGGGCAGGCCGCCCTTGGTGTTCGTCTTGTTGGTGGTTACCGTGGTCGTGGTGTTGTCCGACTTGCCGGGCTTCTCGGGCTTGGTGGTGGGCTGTTCGGGCTTAGCGGGCTGCTCGGGGGTGCCGGGCTGCTCGGGCTTGCCGGGCTGCTCGGGGGTGCCGGGCTGATCCGGGGTGACCGGGTCGGTGGCAAGAGCGTCCCGGGCGTAGGTGATGGACTCCTTGAGGCCGTTGGTCTCGGTGTTCAAATCGCTCGGGGTGAAGGGCTGTTCGAAGTTTCCGGCCTTCTGATAGGCGCGCATCTCCTGGAGCAGGGCCTTGCACTTCTTGTAGGTGTTCTCGGTGGCAGCCTTGCCGGCCTTGTTGGCTAGGGCAGTGCGGCCCTCGGTGGTCGTTTCGGCCAGCATGGCGGCGTCAACTTCCTTGTTCTGCTCGATGAGCTCATTCTGGAGGGCGTCAAGATAGGCATGGACGCCAGCACCGAGGGTGGCACGATTCTCGAAGGCAAGCGAGCTGATGTCCATAAAGACGTAGTTAATGGAGTTCTCAGGCTCTTCGTTGTTTACGACGTCTGTTTCGTCGCAGTGGTCGAAAGATACGGTCTGGTCGCTGAAGTAGGGGCTGACCTCGGTCATCAGGGCGGAGTACAGCGGGATGGCGATGGAGAATTCAGCTCGAGAGAGCATCTCCCATTGGATGGTCGCAATTTCAGGGTTGAGGCCGTTGCGAATCTGGAAGAGATGGGCCTCACCGTTGCGCTCGGTGCCGATGCAATAGGCACCATCGGTGTTGGCGCTGAGGCCGGGAACGTTTTCGCCACGATTGCCAAAGGCACGAATAAGTTCAAAAGTATTCCAACCGGACTTTTCGGGTTGGAAGAACAGCGGCTGCATTTCATTTACCATGGCGCCAACCTTAGCGCGCGGTTTTTCGCTAGTGTCCTGGACGATTTCATAGTCGGTGCCCTCAGTAAGCGGAGCCCCAAGGTAATCGCGGCCCTGGACGTAGCGCGACCAAGCGTGAACGGAAGTTTTGTCGATGGGCGAACCGTAGGTCTGGGCAACATCGAACTGTCCGTCGTCGAAATACTTGGCGAAACCCTTTTCTTCAGGTAGGGACTTAATGCCTTCGGAGTGAATGCAGTTTACGGTGTCATCGAGGTTAACCTTGAAGTTGAGATTGCTGATATTGGGATTGAGCGACGCGATATCATCGGTCAACTTCATGGCAATCCACTGATGGCCGGAAAGCGCGGCGAACAGCCAGGTCTCATTGTTGTCGGCAATGATGAGCTGGTCGTTGGCGTTGGCGCCCTGTTCGTTAATGAGCCTGCCGATGAGCTCGACTCCCTCGCGGGCCGTGCCGCTCTCGCCAAGGATGACGCCGGCGTAGACGTATTCGCTGATGCCTGTTTTGGTCAGGGGATCTGCGGCCTTTGCTTCGTCATTCATGCTCGTGCTCAGCGTGGCAGAGCAAGAAACGCCCTTCTCGTTAATTCCCGCTTCGGAGTAGGCGTCCCAGCGTCCGTGCCACTGCGAAGGGTGGTCGCGCACGTAGCTATAACGATATGTGGTCTTGGTCGAGGTGTATGCGAAGTCGGACTCGTCTGAGCCGTAGATATGGCCGGGACCATGCGAGGGTTCAATGCCATAGTGCTTGAGGTAACGTGTGCCAACGTCCTCGGTGCGGCCGTAGTACGTGTTGCCATCGGCCGTTAGGTTTTTGCCCATGTAGATCTGCGTGCAGGCGAGCGCAGAGGTCGGCATGGACATGATGGTTGCGGCTCCAAAAGCAAGGCCAATGCCAAGCTTTTTGAGCGCGTTGACGGGGTGAGTTTTCCTCATAATCCCTCCCAGCGTGCGAAAGCCCTCTGTCGCCAGAGGGCTTCAGCCAATAAAGACACTCCATTAGCGTAACGAACTGGAAACAATATTCATCTATGAAAATAACTTACTCGATAAGCGTGATGAAATATGCGATGAGCGGCTAAATATACTCAGTTTGTAGCTTTACTTTAATAAAGACTCCCTGCAATTACTGCATCTGAATAAAGCGTCTGAAAATACCGAAATGAAAAATCCCCCGCTGTTTGGCAAATGCATAAACAGCAGGGGAGACGATAATTGGATGAATATCATACCAATGTGGAATTACTTCTTCCGACGGTGGATCACGTTGATCGCATAGCCTACGAGCATGGCCAGAACAATGACGATAAAGCCGAGCAGGGGATTGTCGTTCATGGGGTCCTCCTATTTACCAAGCGGTGAGAATTCGTCGACGATGAGGTCGAGACATTGCGGAAGCGCGCGGGCGCCAAAGACGCCGGAGTTGCTGGAGATAATCTCGCCATCGAACTGCATGCCCAGCGACGGCGTGCAGGTGATCTTGGCTTCCTCGGTCTGGATGATTTTGAACTGCGGGCGGCCGAGCACCTTGCCGGCGGGGTCGAGCGCGGCGGTAATCACGGTGGGCAGCAGCTGCACGGTGCGCACGGGCTCGATGACTGCGATGTCCACCATGCCGTCGTTCATGCGGCAGTCGGGGAACAGATTGATGTCGTTTTGGATGACCGAGGTGTTGCCTGCCATGCAGCAGATGCCGTCGAGCTCCTCGACAATGCCGTCATGCTCAATTGTAAAGTGCGCCACCGTGGGATTGGGCGTGGCGAGCGCGGACAGGAAGTAGGCGATCTCACCGATGTCGTTTTTGGTGGGGGCGGCCTTCATCATGATCTCGGCGTCGTAGCCCGATCCGGCGATGATGATAAAGCCGTGGCGCTTCTCGTTGCCGTTCTCGTCGAGCCAAAAGAGCTCGCCCATGTCTGCCTTGACGGTGCGGCCGGCGCGGCAGGCCTTGGCGAGTGCCGCCGCCTCGGGGGCATTGCCGATGTTGTTGAAGAACAGGCAGGCCGTGCCAGAGGGGAAGACGAGTGTGGGGACGCCGCATCCGCGCATCTGGTCGAGCACGTTGGAGACGGTGCCGTCGCCGCCCGAGACCACCACGCGATCGAACTCGCGCACGTCCGCCACGGCGTCTTCGGGCTCCATGCCATCGCCGATAAAGCGCATCACGACCTCGTCGCCGCCCTGTGCGAGGGCGTGCGTGAATGCGTGGATTTCATCTGAGCTGGGGCCCGATGCCGGGTTGTGGATGATAAGGCAGCGCATACTTACGTTCCCGTTCTGTGACTAACCGAGTATAGTTGTAAGGCAATGCCGATATCCTACCCGTGTTTTTCGGGCCTAACCTTATTCGATGGGTTGATATGTACATTTCCACACATCAGGCTCTACTCGACTTTTGCCAGCGCGCCCGCGAGTTCGACGCGATTGCCGTCGATACCGAGTTTTTGCGCGAGCGCACGTTCCATCCGCGTCTGTGCCTGGTCCAGATTGCCACCCCTGCCGAGAGCGTCGCGGTCGACCCTCTGGTAATCGACGACCTATCGCCGCTGGCCGAGCTTATGGCCGACGAGAGCGTGACCAAGGTCTTCCACGCCTGCTCGCAGGATATGGAGGTCATGCTCCATACCGTAGGCGTGCTGCCGCGTCCGATTTTTGACACGCAGGTGGCCGCCGCCTTTTTGGGCGAGCGTCAGCAGATTTCCTACGGCGCGCTCGTGCAGACGTTTTGCGGCGTCTCATTGCCCAAGACCGAGTCACTGACCGACTGGTCGCGTCGCCCGCTGACCGATAAGCAGATTGAGTACGCGATCGATGACGTCAAGTACCTGATCGTCGCCTATACCGAGATGATGAGTCGCCTGCGCGAGCTGGGCCGTGTGGACTGGGTGCTCGACGAGCTACGCCCGCTGGCTGACGAGTCGCACTATCGCGCCGACCGTCACGAGGCATTCCGCAAGGTCAAGCGCATCAACTCGTGCAGCCGCCACCAGCTGGGCATCGCGCGCGAGCTCGCCGCCTGGCGCGAGGACCGCGCCGAGCGCCGTAACATCCCGCGCAAGTGGGTCATGTCCGACGACACGCTGCTTGCGCTCGTTAAGCGCAATCCCGTGCGCGTTGAGGAGTTCCGCAGCATCCGCGGCACCGATCAGCTGGGGGAGCGCGACGTGGACGGTGCGCTCATGGCTATCAAGCGCGGCGCAAGCTGCCCGCACGATCGCCTGCCGCTCATGGTGCGCGGGCATCGCCAGATCTCTCCGGAGTTGGAGAGCGTGACGGACCTGATGTACGCGCTCATCCGCCTGGTTGCCGAACGCTCGGGCGTGGCGACCTCGGTCATTGCCTCGCGCGACGACCTGGCCGACTACATTGAGCATCCCGAGCAGAGCCCCCTGCGCGAAGGCTGGCGCTTTGAGCTCGTGGGCTCACGCCTGGACGATCTGCTTTCGGGCAATATGGGGCTCACCGTGAAAGATGGAAAGATCGAGCTGCTGTAGGGAAGCCTAGCTGTCTGAGTGGGTAAAATGCCTCCAACGTGTAACTCAATTCGGAGGAATTCGCATGCCCTATTACTATGGATACGGCTTTGGTATCGACCCGCTGTACCTACTGGTTGTTCTTGTCTGCACGGTACTTGGCCTTGCCGCACAGAGCTATATCAACTCGACGTACAAGACGTGGTCCAAGGTTCGCTCGGACGGCGATACGGGCGCTGCGGTTGCTCGCCGCATGCTCGACGCCAACGGTTGCAACGCCGCGGGCATCAAGGGCGTTGCCGGCGAGCTCACCGACCATTACAACCCGCAGGACAACAACCTGTATCTGTCGGACGCTAATCGCTCAGGTGGGTCGGTCGCAAGTGTTGCCGTTGCCTGCCACGAGGCGGGTCATGCCGCCCAGCGTCAAAGCGGCTACGCCATGATGAAGGTGCGTAGCGCCCTCGTGCCGATCGTCAACTTTACCCAGAACACCTGGACCATCGTGCTGCTTATGGGTCTGTTCATGAACATCGCGGGGCTCACGACGCTCGCGCTGATCTTCTTTTCGTTTAGCGTGCTGTTCCAGCTGGTTACGCTGCCGGTCGAGATCGATGCCAGCCGCCGCGCCGTGGCGTATATCGAGCAGTCGGGCATGAGTTCCAAGCAGGTCAACGGTGCTAAGAAGGTCCTGACGGCAGCTGCGCTTACTTACGTGGCAGCGGCACTCACCTCGATTATCCAGCTGCTCTACCTTATGGCTCGCTACAACAGAAACTCCAACCGATAACAAATTGGACTGGCAGGCGCCGCGGGGATTTGTGTCCCCGTGGCGCTGTACTATGTGTGGGACTTGAATTTGCGCAGGGCCGAAGCCCTTGTGCACGATGACGAAAGGAGGCTGCGTGGCAGGCTGGAATCTAACCGGCAACAGCGTTTCCGCCGAGTTCGACGGGTCGGATGAGCAGGAGCGCAAGGAGCTCAGCGTGAGCCAGGCGGTGGAGATTGCCGCTGGCGCGCTCGATGCCATTCCGCAGCTGAGCGTTTTGGGCGAGGTCACGGGTTTTCGTGGCCCCAATGCCCGAAGCGGCCACTGCTACTTTCAGATCAAGGACGACTCGGCCGCCGTCGACTGCATCATCTGGAAGGGCGCCTATCTCAAACGCACCTTCGACTTGCGCGACGGTATGCAGGTGAGCTTTAAGGGCAGCTTCAATCTCTATAAGCCCACAGGCCGTATGAGCTTTGTCGCTCGCTCGTTCTCGCTGGCGGGGGAGGGCCTGCTGCGTCAACAGGTGGCACAGTTGGCCGAAAAGCTGCGCCGCGAGGGGTTGATGGACGAGCCCCGTAAACGCCGCATCCCGGTGTTTTGCTCGCGCGTGGCGGTCGTCACCTCGCTTTCCGGCGCAGTAATCGATGACGTCAAGCGTACGCTGCGCCGTCGCAACCCACTTGTCGAGCTCGTTTGCGTGGGCGCCAAGGTGCAGGGCGAGGGAGCGCCTGCCGAGCTTATCGAAGGTCTGCGCCGCGCCGCTGCCATCACGCCGGCGCCCGATTGTATTTTGCTTGTGCGTGGCGGCGGCTCCTTCGAGGATCTCATGACCTTTAACGACGAGGACCTTGCCCGTGCGGTGGCAGCCTGTCCCGTGCCTGTGGTGACAGGTATTGGCCATGAGCCCGATACCTCGATCTGCGACATGGTGAGCGACCGTCGCGCCTCCACGCCAACGGCGGCTGCAGAATCCGTGGCACCGGCCATGACAGAGCTGGCGGATGTACTCGAGGCACGCCATCAGCGCCTGGGCGGTGCGATGGCATCGATGGTCGGGTCGGATCAGGTCGATCTGGAGATGCTCGACCAGCGTGGTCGGCGTGCCTGGGATACCTATACGGCACGCTTGGGCGATGCGCTCGATGCAGCCGCGTGCCGCCCGTGCCTCAACGATCCAACGTTTATGGTCGAGCGTCGCGAGTCGGAGCTTGCCTTGACGGCCGATCGTCTTTCGGGCGCCATTGCGCGTTCGGTCGGGGCATTCCGTTCGAGCTTCGAGCGTCTGCCCGAGCGCTTGGTCGCGAGCACCTCGGGGCTCGATGGCAAGCGCCATGCGCTCACGCTCGCGAGCTCCCGTCTGGAGCATCAGGGGCGCACGATGTTGAACAAGCCCGCGTCCGACTTGGGCCGTGCGGCAGCCTCACTCGACGCCCTGTCGCCGCTCAAGGTGCTTGCCCGCGGCTACTCCATCGCGTATAGCGAAGACGGTGTGGCTACAAGCGCCCAGACCTTTAAGCCCGGCGATGCCATCCGCGTGCGCATGGCGGACGGCAACGTGTCGGCAACCGTCAATACGGTCGAATAGACCGCGTTTCACAGTGATAGACCTTTAGGAAAGGAAACAGATATGGCAGAGAAGACCCCGGTCGAGCAGCTTACGTACAAGCAGGCGTCGCAGGAGCTGGAGCTCATCATTCGCAGCTTGGAGTCGGGCGACATGGAGCTCGAGGAGTCGCTCGAGAGCTATACCCGCGGCGTTGAGCTTCTCAAGAGCCTGCGTACCCGCCTGGCCGATGCCGAGCAGAAGGTTTCGGTGCTCCTGAAGGACGTCGACGGCAACGACGTGCTCGCCGACGGCGAAGCCGCCAACACCGACGACAACCTCTCGTTCTAACCATCTCGCAGTCCGCTTTGGGGTAGTCTTTTTGGGACGGGGCTTTTTTGACTACCTCTTGTCGGCTGCCTCGCCGAGCACTTGCGTTTGCGAAAAAGTAGTCAAAAAAGCCCCGTCGCAAAAAGACTACCCTGGTGGCTTGGCCATTGGAGGTGAATGTTGCTTGCCTTTTGGCGTGTTAGGTGAGTTGAGGCGCTATCGCTGGTCGATTTCACCGGGTTCAACCATTATTTCTAGCGTGTGTAAATATTCATCTTGATTGTCAGATATGTATTCGCTTACATACCAGAATTCTAGAAGAGGCCCTGCGGCAATGAGATGATTCTGGTCCATGAATTCATTCATTTCCCTCCATATTGTCGGCGTTATTTCTGCAGGTCCGGTGGTTGTCCTGCAAAGATAGTCGCCTTCTGGGAAAATCTCGCACCCTTTATCGTCGATTGATTCGAGTGAAAGCAGCGTCTTCTCTGCTACCAGGCAACCGCCGGCGCTTCTGCGCGATGGGTCAAGGATGAAGCATGGAACCGTGTGTATCGAATCGATTTCCATCCCGAGTTCTTTCATGCGCTTAATGGTGGCGTAGGGAATTATGTCGCCGCTTAGCTCATCCTCGCTTACGATGACATATCCTCGGGGTCCCTTATGAACCACCCTCGACTGTTTTTCTTCGCGTGCTCTTAACGACATGGATATGTTCTGCATGCAATGCTCGATCTTTCGGCGCCGTTGCGATAGTTTTGCTATGGCTGCGTCGATGCTATCAAGTTCGTTGCTGAACAGTTCAAAGCTCGTTTCGAGTGAATGGTTATCTAGGAAAGATCTGATTTCGCTAAGCGTGTAGTTCATATTGAGCATTGACATGATGATGTTGAGTCTGCCGAAATCGTCCTTCCTGTATTCACGGTAGGCATTCGCCCCGCGCTTTGGGGCAACTAAACCAATTGCCTCGTAATAGCGAAGAGTGTCTGCGCTTACGTCGTAGAGGCCGGCCGTCTGCTTGATATTAAGGGAAAACTCGCGTTCCATGTCACACCTTCCGACTGCCCTAGGGCCACTCAAAACCTTGGAGCTATTCTAATGTTTGTTACTCCGTCATTGTCGGGCAAGCGGTCGTTTTGACGAGGTGAACGGTCTTAAGCGCTTGGTATCCAGCTGGTATTCCATCGAAACACGTCGTTGACCTTTGACTTTCTCCAAATTCTAAGATGGTTTCAAGTCAGCTAGCTTAAATCATATCGATCTAGCATCTTAATTGTGAGGAAGGACAAGCAATGAAGGTCAAGACTAGGACGGGTATAGTTTCGGGCAAGACGCTCGAAAACGGGGTTGAAGCTTTTTTGGGCATTCCCTATGCAAAGCAGCCGGTAGGTGATCTTCGTTGGCGTGCCCCTGAGCGCCTTGATGATTCCGATGAGGAAATTGAATGCGTGGAATTCGGGCATTCTGCCAGGCAATTTATCGATGAAGTTGAACTCGCTTCGCTTCATGAGCAAGGGGAGGATTGCCTGAGCCTTAACGTGTGGGTCAGGGGACACGCACGCAAGAACCTTCCTGTCATGGTATATATCCATGGTGGTGCCTACTTCTCAGGTGGATCTGCCGACCCGCTATATAACGGCTCCAATTTTGCGGCAGCGAAGGATGTCGTTATTGTTTCGATTAACTACCGTCTGAACTTGTTTGGGTCGCTGCTGCTCGATTGCCTGCCGGGCGGAGAGGACTACAAAGACGCCGGCTATCTTGCCATTCTTGATCAAATCCGTGCGCTCGAGTGGGTGCATGAGAATATTTCGGCCTTCGGCGGTGACCCCAATTGTGTCACGCTTTTCGGTGAGTCGGCAGGCTCTTCCAGCCAGGCTCTTCTTTCCATATTGCCAGAGGCAAATAAGTATTTCCAACGTGCGATTTTGGAGTCCGGCCCTATCCAGCTTTATAAGACCCGCGAGCGCGGCGAGTACTTTGCTCGGGAGTTCGCCGAAATCATGGGATGCAAAACCGCCCAAGAGCTCTTAGCGAAGTCGGCAGACGAGCTCATTGAGGGCATGCAGGTGTGGTGCGATCGTCATACCTACGAAGTGTCGCTAATTTTCTCGCCGGTTTGCGACGGGTCTTTTCTTCCCAAGAAGCCGATGAAGGCCTGGGCGGAGGGCGCAGCCAAGGATATCGATATCATGATTGGATGTACCGAGGACGAGTTTACTTATTTCCATTTCTATTTCGATGACCTTCCCGGATTCTGGCACGGCCAATTCCCGATTCATTTTGATGATCAGATTGATATCGATTACTGGGAGCAAGCATATCGAAAGGCATGGCCTGAGCGCGATTTTGCCGAGAATTACACCAATTTTATGAACTCAACCGGTTTCTTTGTCGGCACCGACCTTATGGCTGAAGAGCAGTCGGCGTTTAAGCCCGTGTACAACTATTTGTTCCGTTATAAATCTCGTGTCGAGGGAATGGGTTCTTGCCACGCAATCGAGGTGCCGTTCGTTTTCAAGAATCTTGATACCGCGAGTGGTCTGATGTTTACGGGTGACAATCCTCCAGTGCATCTCGCGGATGAAATGAACGATGCGTGGTTCAGCTTTGCGAAGACGGGCAAACCGTTTGTTGAGGGCAAGGCACCATGGGACCCCTATACCGCTGAGAACCACATTCATATGGTAATTGACGAAAACGAGTGGAAGCCGGTGCATTCGCTGCATGCCAAAGAAGATTCGGTGTTCCGTCCTATGTACGAGGTGCTACTCAACGATTAGTGAAAGAAGCCGCAATGGAGTGGGCTAATTAGCCCCATTGAATTCAGCTTGAACTATCCCTGCGTAAGGAGAAAGAAATGGCTCAAGAAGAAAAGCTATCGGGTTATCGGTGGATGATCTTATTCGTAGTTTGCCTCATTTGCTTCATGGCAAACTTCATGCAATATCAGGTTTCAGCATGGGGTGTCGTCGTGATGACGACTCTCGGCATCGATGCCGGTGGGCTTACCAATCTCATGTTGATGCCGATGCTCACCGCTGTGTTTTTGTCGATTCCTGCAGGATCTCTTGCTGATCGCTACGGCGTTAAGCTTGTCGTGTCAATTGGCATGGTGCTTTCTGCTGTAGGCGGCTTTCTGCGTTATTTCATGATTAATGACTTTACCGTGCAGATCGTTTCGATGTTTATGATCGGCTTTGGCATTGCGGCGCTCAATGCCAATCTGGCAAAGGTGCTGGGTTCCTGGTTTAAACAGCAGACCTCCCTTGCCGTGGGAGTTTTCTATGCTGCTTCATGTGTGTCCATCGTGATAGCCCAGGCATTCAGCACTTATTTTCCTACGCTTGACGTGTCTTATCTGGTCGCTGCTATTGCCGAAGCTGTAACTGCTGCGCTGTGGATCTTCTTTATGAGGAACGTCCCGGAGGGCGAGCCCATGCCCGAGCCCGAGCCGGTTATGAAGTACATTAAGATTGCCGCTAAGTCGCGCGGCGTTTGGTGCATTGCCTTGGCTTATGGTCTTACCCTCGCTTCAACCACGGCATATTGCGCAATTCTGCCGTCTGCGCTTGAGCTCGTTCGCGGCGTTGATACTGCCACCGCTGGATCTATGGCAGCAATTATTACAGTTGGTAGCTTCTTTGCTTGTTTTGCGGGACCGGCTGCCGTCCTCAAGCTCGGTAAGAATAAACCGTTTCTCATTGTAACCACGGTGATTGCCGCCGTTGTAATGGTTGCAAACTGGTTTTTGCCGCTTGGCACTGTCATGTGGGTTGCTCTCGTCCTCAATGGTTTTATGACCGCTCTTTCTGGCCCCATTATTCAGGCAATGACTCCTGATCTTCCTGAGATTGGCGCGAAATATGCCGGTAGCGCTGGTGGAATAATCGGTACTGTCGGCCTTCTCTGCTCCTATTTTGTTCCCGTTATTGTTTCGTCTATTTCTGGTGACAATTGGACGTTGAACTTTACGATCGAATCGATTCTTTTCCTTGCGAGCGTTTTGCCTATTGCGATGTTGCCCGAGACTGGTGCGGCGGCAAAAGCCGAGATGCCTGAGACTTCTGAATTATAATTAATCGGTGTTTTGCCTGGTCGCGACCTCCAGTTGATATGGGGGTCGCGACCATTTTTAATGTGAGGTTGGTGCAATGGATGGTGAAGCGTGCGAAGTTGCGCACAAAGTTGAGCAAAAGCGGGCTTCGAGTGGTTACCGCTGGTTAATATTGCTGTTGACGTGTGGTCTCTGTTTTTTGGGCAACTTCATGCAGTATCAGGTCGCTGCCTATGCTACGGTCATCATGCCTCAGATGAATATCGACCCTGTCGGATTCTCATCTCTCTTTCTGGCGCCAATGCTTGCGGCGGTTTTCTTTAGTCTCCCGTTCGGATCACTTGGAGATAGGCTTGGGCCCAAAGTAGTGATACTTGGCGGGTTCTGTGTTTCTTTAGTCGGCGGCGCTATCAGAATTTTCACCCTATCGAACTATCCTGCTCAACTTGTCTCGATGTTTTGCATCGGCGTGGGGATGGCGGCATTGACTGCCAATAATGCAAAGACGCTTGGACTTTGGTTTGCAGATAAGACGGATGTTGCGATGGGCATTTACTATGCGGCGACTTGCTTTGGCATTGCGGCGGCGCAAGCGTCATCGGCGTTTATGTCTTCCGTGCTAATGGGCTATACAGTTGCAGAAGCGTTGTTGGTCGTTCTGACTATCTTCTGGGGTTTATTTGGTAAGAACGTACAGCATGACTCACTTATTCCTGATGGCGTTGAGCACGACCAAGCCCTTCTGACTGCTTTTCGTTCGCGTAACGTTTGGCTTTGCGCGATTTGCGCCGCTTTCTCACTTGCCGCCACGACCGCCTTTTCCGGTGTGCTACCTCAGGCTCTTGAGCTTGTGCGAGGCACCGATGCTTCGACGGCCGGCGAAATGGCGGCGCTGACAACCGCTGCTGGGATTATCGGCTGCTTGATTGCTCCGATGCTTTACGGTAAATGCCGCCTTGCGCGACCGTATCTTGTGATTGTCGGGCTTCTTGGCTCTATTTCATTTGCAGTTGCGTGGTTTGCCTCGGGCTTGAAGTCCATGGGGGTATTGCTTGCAGTGTGCGGCATCGTTACGAGCATGATGGGTCCAGTTGTTCAAGCTCTGCCAGTTTCATTTGTTGAAATCGGCACTCGTTATGCTGGCAGCGCTGGCGGCATTATGGCCGAAGTTAGCCTTTTGGGCTCTTATATGCTTCCTATTGGGATTGCGGCTATTTCCGGTTCAGATTACGACAAACAAATGATGCTTATTACTCTGCTTTACGGTCTATCCGTCCTTCCGGTGTTGATCCTTCCCGAGGTCAAACACTTTAAATAGGCGCGAGCATATGGATGGATAAAGCCCTCTGGCCATTGCGATTGCCGAGGAATGGATTTAGCTCAATTCGGATCTTTGAAGTGGGCTAAACTGTCTTGGTGTTTCACTGAACAACGCCACCTTCTGTTGCGTTGTCGTTAGAAAGGAACCAGCCATGTGTGATTGCATCTTCTGTAAAATCGCCAACCACGAGATCCCCTCGACTGTTGTCTACGAGGACGACCAGGTCATCGCGTTCGATGACCTCAATCCCCAGGCACCGGTTCATACGCTCGTGATCCCCAAGAAGCACTACAGCGACATCGCTGATAACGTGCCTGCCGAGACCATGGGCGCCATGGCCCATGCCATCCAGGAGGTTGCTAAGGCCAAGGGCCTGGAGGACGGTTTCCGCGTCATCTCCAACAAGGGCGTTAACGCCGGCCAGACCGTCATGCACTTCCACATGCACGTCCTCGGCGGCAAGAACTTGGGCGAGAACCTTATCTGAGATCGTATGGCCCGTCGTCTTGATTGCCTTTGGAGAAACCTGTGCAGTTGTCTCAACTCGAATATCTTCAAGCGGTAGCGAATTATGGCGGCGTGCGCAAGGCGGCTCGCGCCGTTCATGTGAGTCCGCAAGCTGTTTCGTCGGCGATCAAGAAGCTGGAATCTGAGTATCAGGTCGTTTTGCTCGACCGGTCGACGGGCGAGGCCGTTTTGTCTCCTGCAGGGCGAGAGTTTGCGGGACGCGCGCGCGTAATCCTCGCGCAAGTCGATGATCTCAAAAATTACGCTCGGTCGATGGGGCAGGGTGTTTCGCCCGACGGTCATTTTCGTCTTTACGCCCCCTGCCTTCATGGGCGGGGGCGTCTTTTTGACGAAAACTGGTACGACTCGTTTGAGAGTTCGCACCCCCAGATTCACCTCGACGTGTGGCATCAGCCAACGGCTACGTGTTTTGAGTCTCTTTTGCTCGGGATATCGGATGCGGCTATTTCATTCGAGAAGCCACGGGGCAGCGCCCTTTGTTCGAAATGCCTGGGTGAAAAGGAGCTCAAGGTTCTTTCGTGTCCGGTTGGCCATCGTGTCAGGGGCACCATAACCATTCGTGAACTATTGAGCGGTAGGCTTGCTGTCCCCATCAACTTATCGCCCTGTCTCAATGCAATCAACCAGTGCCCTGAGGCCCAACTCGTTAATTTCCGCTTTCGTGATGTCGAATATGGAAGCGAGAGACAGATTGAGTTTCTTCAAGGCGGGGGATTGATATTGAGCTTTTCTGGCTCCTCTCTTGCATCAGATGGATCCAACGTGAGCGAATGCTCCATTGAGGGCTCGCGTGACGTAACTCTGCCCATCTACTTTTGCTATCGGCAAAATGCGTGGACCGATCGACACCAGACGGTTTTCCTTCACCTATTGCGCCATCTCGCTTCGTGAGACTATTTGACATCGCGTCGTCAAGTGAATATTGACGCTTCGTAACGCATGGTTGACGGCTTTGCTCTCATACTTTTTCAAGATTTCGGTTTGGATTATCGACTCTTGGAGGGCGAAGCATGAAAAAACGTATTGTTTTGCTTTATATGACGTTCGTTTTCCTGTCGAACTTCAGCACCATCTTGTATTTTCTGACGGTTTACCTTGAGTTTGTTGGTTTCTCGATGCTGGCGATTTCCAGCATGATGATTACATACCAAGTGAGCAAGTTCATTCTTGAGGTTCCTACTGGTTATATTGCTGACAGGTTTGGACGAAAGGCAAGCGGCCTTGTTGGCGTCGCGGGGATGCTCGGATACTACGTCGCTCTGCTCCTTGTCCGATCTCCTTTGCTTTTAATGGGTGCGTTTGCTCTTAAAGGCTTTGCCGTTGCATGCGTGAGCGGGTCCATCGAAGCGATTTTTATTGACAGCGTCTCTCGGGACCATCTCGTGAGGCTAAATGTAGTTGAACGTTTTGTCTTCTATGCGTCATACGCCCTTTCCGCTTGTGTGGGCGGTTTCATCTCGTCTGCCGGTGCGTATCTCATCGGTCTTTCGATCGATATCGCTGCAATGCTTTTGACGTTGGTTGTCGTTGCCTGTATTCCTGATGGACGAAGAGGGGACACCACCGTGACGCCCGAGCGTGGAATTAGCCCGAAGATGATTAGGACTACAATTGCGGGTAACGGCATTCTTTGCTCAGCGTTCATCATGGACTGTTCTCAGGCATTTGCTTTCGTTGCTCTGGAAGATTTTTTCTCGCTGTTGCTTGCGGGTCGCGGAATGAATGCCGTCGCTTCTGGCGTGACCATTGCGGCCCAGCTCCTTGTCTCCGCCTCCATAGGGTTTATTGTGCCCAGTGTGATTGCTCATGTCGACAAGGGCCGTTTTGCGCGCATTTGCGGCATAGTTCGCTTGGTATTAACTGCTTTGTTTTTGATTCCCTTTACTCCGACTTTTTTGCTGCCCGTGTTTTATGTGCTGCAGACGGTCGCTTACTCGTTATTTGCTCCGATCAAATACTCGGTTTTCCAAAATAATGCCGATTCTTCGATGCGGTGCTCACTCATTTCGGTTCAAAGCCAAATGGTGGCGGTGGGCGCTGTTCTTTTCTATCTGTTCAACGCCGTGTTGAGTAGCATTACGGGTATTCGAGTTGTATTGCTTTGCACTCGGGATTTCTTCTCTGGCGTATATTCCCGCGCTATTTCGTCTTACAAGTCAAAGACCATGAGCACTCATGCATCGATAACTTATATATCAACGCAATAAACCCGAGCGCGAGGGCGTTTGGGTTTATTATTGAAGCGTATGTAACCTGGCGGCGCCACACCGCCTGTTAGTAGGGAGACACATGAACGTTCTGGTCGTCAACGCAGGATCTTCGACCCTTAAGTATCAGGTCATCGATACCAAGTCCCACAAGGTGTCCGCGAAGGGCTCCTGCGAGCGCGTCTGCTTTACCGGCGGTACCTTCACGCATGCTGCCAACGGCTCCAAGAAGGTGACCGAGAACATCGAGTTCCCCGACCACAAGGTCGCCATCGAGGCTGTCCTGAAGGACCTCGAGGCCAACGGCGTCAAGATCGAGGGCATCGGCCACCGCATCGTTCAGGGCGGTTGGTACTTTGGCGATTCCTCCCTCGTCGACGAGGACGTTCTTGCCAAGATCCGCGAGGTCGCCCCGCTCGCTCCGCTGCACAACAACCCCGAGGCCAACGTTATCGAGTACTGCCTGGAGCAGTATCCCGACCTGCCTAACGTCACGGTCTACGACACCGCTTTCCACTTCAACATGCCCGAGGTCGCCAAGACTTACGCCCTGCCCAAGGACGTCTGCGACAAGCTGCACATCCGCAAGTACGGCGCCCACGGCACCAGCTATCGCTACATCTCCAAGAAGGTTGCCGAGATGACCAACGGCGAGGCCCGCAAGGTCGTCGTGTGCCACATCGGCTCCGGCGCTTCCTTGTGCGCCATCGAGGACGGCAAGTGCATGGACACCACCATGGGCCTCACCCCGCTCGACGGCGTCATGATGGGCACCCGCTGCGGTTCCATCGACCCGGCTACCGTGTGCTATCTGCAGCGCGAGGGTGGCTACACCTTCGACGAGGTCGACGAGATGATGAACAAGAAGTCCGGCCTCATGGCCGTGACCGGCGGCAAGACCAACGACTGCCGTAACGTCGAGGAGCTCGCCGCCGCCGGCGACCCCGAGGCTCAGCTCGCCTTCGATATGTTCGTCTACAAGATTGCCGCCAAGGCAGCCGAGATGGCAACCTCCATGTGCGGCATGGACACCCTGGTCTTTACCGCCGGCATCGGCGAGCACGCTCCGGCTGTCCGCGCTGGCGTGGCCGACCGTCTGGCCTTTATGGGCGTCAAGATGGACCATGCCCGCAACGCCCTGCGCGGCGACGGCGCTTGGTGCCTGTCCGCCAAGGATTCCAAGGTCAAGATTTTCGTCATCCCCACGGACGAGGAGTTCATGATCGCTTCCGACGTCGAGCGCATCGTCAACGGCAAATAATTGCAAGAGGGGAGGGGCTGGACGACCGAGCGCCGTTTGGCCCCTCTTTTGTGCTCGTTGGGCGATATGCTTGATAGCTATTTATCAAGTTGTGATAACTTCTTATTAAAATGCGGCCGCCTTAAGGGGTCTGCGTCGACCGTATTGCACTGCAAAGGAGTCTCATGAACGTACTTGTTGTCAACGCCGGCAGCTCAAGCCTTAAATATCAGCTTTTGGATACCGATACCCGCGAGGTTTTCGCCAAGGGCAACTGCGAACGTATCGGTTCGGACATGGGCATCTTTGGCCACTCCGAGAACGGTGGCGCCAAGCAGACCGAGGAGGTCCCTTTCCCCGATCATCGCTCTGCTATCGCTCGTGTGCTCGAGGAGCTCGAGAAGACCGACTTTACGATTGATGGCATTGGTCATCGTATCGTTCAGGGCGGCTGGCACTTCGATGATTCCGCAGTTGTTGACGACGAAGTTATGGCCAAGATTCTCGAGGTGGCCCCGCTCGCTCCGCTGCACAACTACGGCGAGGCCGCGGCGATTGAGTATTGCCGTGAGAAGTATCCGGAGCTGCCCAACGTGGCGGTCTTTGACACCTCGTTCCATATGACCATGCCCGAGGTTGCCTACACCTACGCGCTGCCCAAGGACGTGTGTGACAAGTATCATGTGCGCAAGTACGGCGCCCACGGTACGAGCCACCGCTACGAGTGGATGATGGCCAAGGAGATCCTGGGCTCTCGTTGTCACCGCCTGCTTTCGTGTCATCTGGGCAATGGCGCCTCGCTTGCAGCCATCGAGGACGGCGTGTGCCGCGATACCACGATGGGCTTGACGCCGCTCGACGGTCTGATGATGGGCACCCGCTGCGGCTCCATCGACCCCGCTACCGTGTGCTACTTGCAGCGCGAGGGCGGCTACAGCTACCAGGAAGTCGACGACATGATGAACAAGCAGTCTGGCCTGCTTGCCATCTCGGGCATCTCCAACGACGCCCGCGACATCCGTACGCGCGCCTCCGAGGGTGACGAGCGCTGCCTGCTCGCCTTCGATATGTTCGCCTACAAGGCCATGCAGCAGGCCGGTTCCATGATCGCTTCTATGGCGGGCGTGGACACCATCACCTTTACCGCCGGCATCGGCGAGAACGACTGGTCGATCCGCAAGGCCTTCTGTGACTGCTTTGAGTGGCTGGGCGTGCGCATCGACAATAACAAGAACCGCGAGGCCGTGGGCAACGGCCCGCAGGTCATCAGTGCCGCCGGTTCCGCCGTCACGGTCATGGTCATCCCCACCGACGAGGAATACATGATCGCCCACGACGTCGAGCGTCTGACCAAGAACAACTAACGCACGCATTTGCAAGTAAACGAAAGGCCTCCAGAGCAACAGCTCCGGAGGCCTTTTTGCTAGCAGGTGAAAATTCCAGTCCCAAAGAGATCATCATCAGCAACGCCTGCGCTCCCAGCAACGGCACCCAACCATTCAGATCTTCAGCCCCAGCTCGTAGCCAAGCCGCCGTCCACTCCAGATGCCCTAATTGCTACGTAGCGGTAGAAGGCCGTACGGGCTAACCCCTGAAAACATTCCGCACTGATATCTTCTGTATTGAAGACGTCGATGATGCACCCGTATACCATTGACGTCGACACCATCAGA
>PPYF01612332.1_pt1 | contig 46096 bp, 71 predicted proteins | sample 1559871 | NCBI WGS metagenome assembly PPYF01 (sample SAMN08240021, study PRJNA423297) | Human gut metagenome, whole genome shotgun sequencing project.
TGGACCAGAGTATGGCGGGTGATGGTCTCGCGAAAGGTTTGATAGCTGGCCTCATCCGGCGCGTCACCGTTCAGCATGATGTAGGCCACTTCGAGAAAATCGCACTGGCGAGCCAGCTGATCCACCGGATAGCCGCGGTGCAATAGCACGCTGTTTTCCGTATCGATCCACGAGATCGCCGACTGGCATCCGGCGGTATTGGCGAAGCCGGGGTCATAGCTGCAGAATCCGGACTGATTTAGCCCGCGCATGTCGACTCCCACCGGCCCCCGCGTTCCCGACACCTGCGGCAGGGCGATGGGCGGTTGTTGTCCGGCAAAAGAAAGCGTTAACGGTGTAGTGCTCATCCTGTTAGTCCCCCAGCAAGCTTATCAGCGACCCGAAGTCATTCTTCAGGCGGAAAGACCAACATAACCAATGTGATGCAGCTTATTCATTGATGTCATCACTATAACCCTGACAAAGAGGATATTTTGCTGGCCTTCACGGGGAAACAGGCCGTCTTTCCCCAGCCCACCGCCGGATAGCGGCACAAATCGCCAAGGATAAAGGCGATCATCGCTGTCAAAATTTACGTTGAGTAAAGAAAGGATGAAGAGGAGCTACCATGAATTTTGTGCTGTCGATGACCCTTATCTGCATCGCCATCGCCTGGCTGATGATGAGCCTCCTGCCGGTGTAGATGCACCGCTAACCGCCACGCCAGTGGTCTGGATAACCCCTCCTTCAATTGATTTCCGCCGTGGTCTTCGCCTCTGAGGTTTCATAAGAGCCATATAAGAAGTACTGGTTGCATATCAGGCTGTTGCGTTTTCCCGCCGAGGGGTAGGCTAAAGGCCCACTGTTAAGGAGGTGATATGTCTGGACTGATCAATCCACATGCGGCCCCGGAAGAAGCAGCCTATGCGCTGCTGATTGAGCTCGTTCGCGCCCAGCGCGTGCCGCAATATGAAGGCGAAATTTCCGGCCTGCTGGCGATGTACGACGAAGCCGTTAAACACTTTAAAGAGAAAGAGACCGAGCGTTAGGCGTGGACATCGTGGTGCGAGAAAAGCGTGACGCCTGCGGAAGCCGCGCAGGCGTTGGCTGGATAGCGGCTTGGGTCATCAGCTGCCGCGGTAGGTAGAGTATCCGTACTGACTGAGCAGCAGCGGGATATGCAGTTTTTGATTTTGCTTTGTATGAGTAGGTAGCCCCGTGCTCTTAGTAACAGGATACGGTGACACTAAGTCTATCAGGCAGGGGAAATAGATTTGCTGGGTTCAAATATCACAAGGTAAAAAGATATACGCCGTGGCCTCTGCCGCCTCTACCAGAACAGTGCTTACTGCAAATGGGCTGCAGTATTCGAAATAATCATTTAATATTATTTAAACTACTATTCCAGTGTAAGTAATCACCTGGTTCAGATATTGATCGTTATCATTGATTCTCTTGTCGCCACGCCTTAACCATCTCCTTTGTTACCTCTTTCTTGTAGCAAATAGGTGAGTACCCACCAGCTTTGCTCCAGGCACTGCGGCCACCGCACGAGCTGCCGTTCCGGGCGGTATTGAAGGGACAGGCACAAGTACCGGGGTAGGATGCGACAGAGTCATCAATAATCCTTTGACTGACCTGATCATCGCTTAAGGAATTCGATTTGGCGATGGAAATATCTGATGCAAAGACGCACACAACAGCGAATACGGAGATGGCGACGAATTTGATGTTCATTCGGATCTTTCCAGGTAGTGGATGAACATCGAGGGTATGCTTTCAAATAGTGTTCAATATTGATCTATAACAACTGTACTTCACGCCAGCTTAAAATGCGATATTTAACCCAGTCAGACAGAACCTAAAGCTATAATGACTATTAGCCTGTTACCGGCAACATATTTTCACATTCCTGCAGAGCGCTTATTCTGCACTCAGCTATAACCAGCATTAACCATTCTGTTCGATATTACAGAGCAGTAATGCTGTACTCTGACTGGCCATCGTCCGACAGATACTACAAGACATTAGAATCATCGAAATGGTCCGTCGATATGCTCACCTGGCACCTAACCATTTAACTGAGCACGCACGTCAAATTGACTCAATTTTTGCAAATTTTTGCAGAAGATGTCCCAAATATGTCCCACAAGGAAAAATCAGCGACTGGAGGAAGTTGATAAGTGATTGATTATTAAATGGCCGTTTGAATACATCCCTGTCTTTATCGTGCATTCCTGTCACGCCACATTTACGACACAGCGGCCACGTGCTCTTTCCCCCATCGGCAGCAACTAAACAACCGCGTTGTCCTGGCGCACATCGCAGATAGTAAACGTCACAACCCCGATGACAGTGACATCATCGAGAGCATCTCCCTCTATCGCTTCGCCATCTTCGGTTATCAGTGACTTTCCTCTCAGCGTGGCAAGTTCCGTCCCGCCGCCGTGCTGGATAAGCAGCTGGCTTCCCTGCTTTGGCTTCAGGGAGATATCCAGTACAACGTAACCACCAGAACGCTCGAAAACTAGCGTGTTTGGGCCTACATTGCAGATCGAGTTAACGGACAGTCGCTGTTCAACGTAGTCAGACGCCGGAGATGGAAAGCCCATCAGAGCACCCTCCCCATGTTGGCCATCATCCACAGCCTGTTTTCGCTATGGTCCGGCGTCTTATCGACAAAATACGTCTGCTCGCGAGCGATCCAGGAGTTCGCCTCCACCTCGGAAAAGTGGATGCCACGCCGGCGCAGCGCGGTAACGAAGTCGCGGGTGTGAAGGTACTGGAACCCCTTGGAACTGCGCAAAATGGACTCGCGGAAAGCCGCGGCGATGTCTGACTGTCGAAGCATGATCTGCCCTCCGATAAATACTGTTTTTATATACAGTAGTTTTAACAAAGCGACAGATCAATATAGGTTCTGGCTATCAATTTATGTAATTGCCGTAACGCATTGATGTAACGAGTAAGGTAAGTCTTAAAGTGTTTTCAGGCCTTAGCTGTTTGATGGTTTTACAAACAGGGTGCGGTTAAAATTTTTCAGCTATGGCAATGCCTTCATAGCAAATTGCTCACCTGCGATCTCTTGCATACGGTTCGCAGGTGAGCAAACTTAACCGGCTGGAAAATATTTATAAATCGTCTTCACTCCCCCCCTATCACATCGGCTACCTGCTGCCGAGCAGTACTGTTCTCCAGTATCCGCCATCAGTGAGCTACAACACTCGGGTTTCAATAGTCGTTAGCAAACGACTGCATCTAATGCCATCTGATTGACGGCAGTTTATCTAGTTTTTGAATAGGGAGACTATCCGTTATATTCTTTGTGCATTTATATACATTTGACATTAAATTGATTTGCCTAATGTAAGACTTGGCTATATAAGAGCTTGTATAAGCATGTGTCATTCGAGTTTAGCGAGTTAAACATAAGGAACGTATCTATGATTACCTTAATTTTTGGAGCAGGAGCAAGCTGGGACTCAGAGAATTTAGAGTTAAGAGATAAAGGATCAACGCCACCCCTAGGAGATAACCTCTTCTTTAGACTAAATAATCTTGGTGGGGCTACTTCTAGACTCGATGATACAATCAAAGATATTTTCATAAAAAAAGGATATGAAGTTGGGATTGATAGCTTGCAGGCATCAAATAAAGTCTTAGTTCCGATTTTGAGAGAAACGGCGGACTATCTTTCATCTTTCTCTCCGACAACAGACAATGCTTACACAAGATTATTTAAACAAATAAGAAATAATATTACTAATGTGACTATTGCAACGTTAAATTATGACTTACTAATTGAGCAATCCCTCCTTAACCTTTCAATTGGTGTCTCATATCTCTGTGAGAGTGATTACAATGGCGCCAAAGTGATAAAGTTCCATGGTTCATCTAATTTGGTTCCAGTAATGCCAAAAAACATTACTTTTATTAATCCTCACTTTGAATCAGATAAGGGTGTTTTTGTAGAAACAAATACCGTGGAGTATTTAAGAGGGCATAATGAAATTGTAACTTGGTTAAGGGCTCAGAGAAATGACCTGCTTGCACCCATAATGTGTTTGTACAATAGAGAAAAGAGAGTACTTTATTCGAAAAGAGCTATGGATGAAATACAAGAAAAGCTATATCATTCAATAGGAGAATCAACAGCGCTGTTCCTTATAGGGATAAAATACGTACATCATGACACCCATCTATGGGAACCAATATTAAAATCGAACTGCCACATAGTAATATTTGACCCTTACCCAACGACTGAATTAATAGAGATCCTCAAAAATCGGAATGGTGAATCAACGATCATTAAGAATGGTTTTTATTCGAGTGCAACCAGAATAACAGGTTTAATAAATAAGTTCTTGAGGGAAGGAAAATAAATCTCTCTCACTCGATAAGTATAATTTAAAAGTTCTAAAAAATCGCAAAAAACTAATCAATGCGCAGAAAAAGATCTGCGCAAACATTGTGCTCTTATATAAACATTTAGAAATAATGCAGTGCAAAGTAAGGTAACATTACATAAGGCAAGACTGAACTAAAGTAACCCGCCAGTAGTAAGCTGGCGGAATTTTAGCTTAAAAATCATTCATCTGGTTCTAGCTTTCAGAAAAATCAGTTTCGAAAACATCTTTATCAATAAAACTTTCGAATCCCTCGTTGTTGATCATGTAATACCCACCTCCTTTCGGCTTCTCTCTCAAAACATACTCTGCTGAAACGTACAACTCATTTCCGTAACTGTCAGATATGATCGCCGTGTAATCTGGATTAATAGCAATACTCTCAATCAGCATTGCCTGAACTGTTTTTTTTGAACGATATTTAATAAGTGACATCTTAACCTCAACTGATACCTGAATCGAAACGAATTGCCAGCGTAACTGATGCGCTGCGACGGTTTTCTAAGACGATATACTGCCCACTCTGGTAAACGCAGAGTTTATTTGTAACTGATGAGTCAGGCTTCGCCTGTGAAAGGTTGATACCATCACCAATAATTCCTGTGGGCTTTGGCGCTTTGTTAGGCACGTTAAAGAAAGAACCGAAAAGAGTATTATCATCTTCGAGTCCAGTTATTTTGTACTCACCTCGACGATTGTTCACTCCAGCTCCAACTATGTGCGTATATGTTGCTCCGGCAGCAATTGTTACCGTAGGTGATACATACCCTTTATTATAAAGATACCCTTCGCTATACATACGATGCCCTCAATCTTTATAATCGGAGCCACATCATCCGCTCTTGGCCCAATGTGCGTTATTTGTCCGCCATTGAAATGGACGCCAACGCTGGAAATGATATGAATCGCTGGCGCAATATTGGCATTTGCCACAAGCGAATTCCCATTCTCATCAACGAGGCTGTTATTGCGGTTTACGCTAGGCGTATCGACCGTAACTCCAACGCAGTTACTGATATAGAAATGCTGGCAATTCCAGTTTCTTGGTTCAACATGAGGCTGAATTAAACGAATGCTATGATGTTTATTGTTTGCAGTAGTACCGCCCATACAAACAAAACCACGGCAGGTATCTCCTCCGTTGTATTCCGTAGGTTCCAGCTGCAAGTGAATAAAAGTCAGGTTGTTGGAGTTATCATCTGCACGTTCCTGAATATATACCGAGTTTCTTCCCCAGTTCTGAATGTGCAAATTCACAAAGGTAGAATCCCAAGCATGGCCTACTACGAATGGGTTACTGAACCAACCTATTTTTACATCTTCAACATAAGACAAACGCACTGCACTTATTGTGGAAACTTCCCCGAGCTTGACGCCCATATAAGCATTTAAACCAGGACCAGATAATGACCATCCTTTCCACATAATGCGGCAAGTACGGAATTCCATTATTCGTGAATCCGATACGTCAGAAATGAAACGCGTCTGGTTAGCTCCGTCACCAACAAGAGCATATACACTCATGCGAGATTCTGCGCCGGAAGTATCAAGGTTAGTCAGTATCTCATCAATTTTTGATACGTAATATCCGTTTTCAATGCCTGGAGCATAAACAGCCTTACGATTTTTTGCGCCATCTTTTAATGCCTTAAGTAATGCTGGAGCCCAGTCCAGTGTTGTTGGATCGCCAACCTTCGGAACGCAGAGATGTTGATACTCCCAGAGATTTATTTTCTGGGCGGACATAAACACTGCAACACTGGCTGCTACCTCACAGGAATAGTTTCTCGCCCATGCGACTAAATACCCGCCCTCGCCATGTTCGCTTGAACCCAGGTTTTGGCGAAGGGTGTCACCATCCATCAGAACGAAGTGATTAGCGTCGTTAGCAAAGCTGGTTGCATCGGTTCCAGTGGTCGTAAAGCCGACGTCAGTAGCAGCATTCAGGCGGTAATACTGGTTGTCGTAACGGATGTACTGGTTACGAGCACTAAACTGAAATGGACCATCCTCATAGTCGCCAAGAAAAACGTAGCCGGAGGACAGAAGGAATTGCTCAAACCGATTAGCTCTGTCCAGCTGCGCGGCATCGAACTGATTATTTCTTCCGGTGTTCGTCAGGCGCTTTACACCAAGACGGTCAGTATAGAATTCACCGGTGCCAGTAACTTCTTCGTCAAGCTTCGCGCCTGCAAATACCGCATTACGGATATCGGTACTCGGTACCGGAACCTGCGTCGGCGTTGGGAGTGGAACTTCTGCCATTGTGCATGTCGCCCTTGATAGGCGCACTAAACCCTCAGAAGCGAATCTGATGATGTGCGCGAAAGTTGATTATGGGTAAATTGAGTCTGAATATTCGATCAGTGATAACGTCTGGGTGTCATCACCGTTGGGTTTGGCGCTATCGACGCGCCAGATTGTGGAGTTGAGTTCCGAGTCGGTAGCGATGAAATACCGGCTGGGGTTTTGCACCGTGCTGCGGTCATAAATGTTCAGATCGAAGGTATCGGCTGCAGCCTGGAATGCTTTGGGCTTGCCACTTACCGGATAAGCTCGCCAGCGCCCGCGGTAATTTCCGAGGCTGTCGGTCATCACCACCCACATATCGCCGAGTGAAAAGTCGATACGCTCTGACGTCGAGAACACATCCCCGGAGCGCCCGGTTATGTATCCAGTCTGCTGCGCGTTGTCGTACATGTCCGGACACTGAACCACCGTACCGCGCACGACCTGCGTTTCTTCCAGCACTTTCACCGTCATGGTCAGGCGTGAGTAGAGGATTTTCCTCGCCTCAAGCCAGGCCCGATCAGTTGCCTGAGTGGCGTTGCGGCAGCCATCCAGGCTGATCTGCATCGCGTTAACGGTAGCATCCTCAACCTCAGTGATACCGCTGCTGTCGATCTGCAGATAGATGTACGCCTTCTTGTTCGTCAGCGGGTCAACATAATCCAGCGCTACGCCGTCATAACCACCGGGGAGGGACATTTGCCAGGCGACCTTGTACTCGTCCCAGAACATGTTTGAGCGCGCAAAAACCGCATCCGGATTTGTCACTTTCTCATCACGCCAGAACGTCAGCACATCGCCGATGTTATTGCCGTCAACGCGGGCCACATTGGCGATCGTCGCTATGCGCTCACCCAACGGCTGTTTCTCATCCGAGAAGGTGTAATCGAAATACCCAAGCGCCTCATCCGGCAGCGAATCGGCAATGGAATACAGCGCTGCGACGTCAATACTGGCTACGTCCTGCTTACCGACAACCACCCATTCGTGAAGGATGGCATCAGCAAACGAGCGGCTTGGGCGGAGCGTGTAGTCGACCGCGCCGGTTGTCCGGTCGTAGCTGATGGTATGCCGCTGCGCCAGCATGTTGTACTTCTGCTCGCGGTTTGAGTTGCTGTCGTTCGGCCCCTTAATAGTGATGCGGGCAATCGTGTCTTCCGGATAAACGACGTTTTCGCGTACGTTCACCGCGTGGATCGCCATCAGCGTCACGACGTTGGCGTCATTGCTGTTGTCGAGGCGCTCGATGGTCACCGCATAGCGCCCCGCCCCGGCTGCCGGGACGAACTTATGCGTTGTGCGGAAATACCGGGTTGTCACCTGGAAGTCGTTATCGAAGAAATAATCGTGCTGCTCGGATGTCCCCGGGACCTGATTGTTGTCGTCGTCGACCTGCCAGAACTTGATCCGGTATTGCGTTGTGCCGGCCGTTGCGCCGAGCTGAACCAGCACATGCACCCAGACCTGCGTCGAGACGATCGGCGACACTGACGGTCCAATAACAAGCGGGGTCTGGTCATTCAGCGTGAACAGTGTCGGGTTGATAACCGCATTGCCCGGCAGAGACGTAATCTCTCCAGAGAGCTCACCGATATAGAACGTCGTGTAAGACAGCGTGTCGTCGCCAATAAAGCTCTCAGAAGAGATGATGTTCCCGGCACCGGTGACGTTGCGTGTGACGCTTGTACCGCCGTCGCTCCAGGTGGCGTTGATGACGAATGACACAGGATGCGGTACCGCCAGCGCTGCGAAGTAGGCAAAGTTGTCATCGTTCGACAGCACAATGGCTTTGAGCTGATTACTCTCGATCGCCACCGATGTCGGCGCCGTCGTGGTAGCGGTTTGGGCCGGGAAGTCCTGGCTTTCGTTCAGTCCGGGGACAGTTTCATTATCGACGTCATCGAACTGATACCCCACCTCAATCGTGCCGATCACGTCACCCGGGTTATAAATCGCAGAACTGGCGCCCGCCAGGCTGCCGAGGTTCGATTCCGAGTAGCGGATCGATGAGATGGTGTACCGTCCGTAACCGACCTCGAACCATTCCGTAAGCTGTTTGTTATTGTCTACGAACTCAAACAGTGCTTCCTGAATCAGGTCAGGAAAGACGCGGCACTGGCCGTATACGTTCGGGCGCCCCTTGTAGAGTCGCGCGCGATTCGTCTGACCGGTTAAGTCGTTGTTGGGGGATTCGCCTGTCGCCACCGATACCGACGCACTAGGCTTATTTGACAGTCCGAACACCTTCAGCGCGCCGGAGAGGATTTTCGTGACCGGACGCAATATCGTGGTGATGAGCTTTCCCACCCCGCCCTCTGGCTGGTCGAACACAGCCACAGTATCACCGGATCGCAGTGGCCGACTGATATCGTAATCGTCCTGCAGTGCTCGGCCATTCAGTTTCACGACAACATCGCGGTGCAGCTGCAGGGAATCCAGCAGGCTCACCAGTGTGGTGCCGGCGTCTACCGTTCCCCGTTGCAGCGGCGCTCCAGGCAGCCTCTGTAACTCATATCGAACCATGCACCATGTACTCCACTTTGCTGTAAACCTTCAGTAATGCCAGCGGGCTGTCGCAGCGTACGAAACCAAATTCCCCGCGGGCATGCAGGCACTTGACCGGGCTGATCATCACACCGATATGCGCCGGTACTTCGCCGCGGTAAAAAACGGCGATGCATCCGGTGGCGGCAACCGGCACACGCCGCCAGTGCGCGTGCTCCTGTTCGTAGCAGGTGATGAAATCCGCGCCCGATTCGTAGCCGGCGATGTGGTGCAACTCCAGGCCGAGCACATGCCGATAATAGAGAACCACCAGGCCCCAGCAGTCCATCTGCTCAAAACTGCAGGCGCGGTTAACCCAGGACTTGCCGTTAACAAGCCCAATAAAGTCGCACTGTGTCATACGGTGATTAGCCCTGGATAGTCTTTCGTGGTGTAAATGATGGAGTTGGCCAGCGTCAGCGGATTGGTCTTGCCAGCGGTCACGGTGACGTTGCTGGCATCGGCGGAAATGTCGTTCACGTAAAGCGTCCAGTCTTTCAGGGATGATGCATCACCGATCGCATTCCACTGCTGATACAGGCATTGTATAGGCGTCATGCGCGCCGCCCCGCGCCAGCTTTTCAGTGTCTGCCGGACATGCTCCGTCGCGGCGACAAAGGTGATCGTCATGGATATGACCGCTGTTCCATCCTGCGCCGGCTCGGTTACGCTGAACCGCGCAGGCTCGAACGAGTTCCCGCCAAAAGTCGCCGGACGGAACAGGTTATTGACCACCCGGTAATAACCAAACGCAGGATGATAAAACTCCACCGTCTGTTTGATGTCGCTCGCCGGCCGGCGCTCCTTCCATTCTCTCAAAGTCGGCATTAGTCAGCCCTCGGCATCACTTCGGTTATCAGGTAATCCAGCCAGTATCCATAGCCAGGCTGGGCCTCAACAATCCAGTCGTCATAGTCCTCGGTAATGTCCTCGATACCGTTGCTGATGACCGTTGCGGTCCAGGTGACAATGTTGCCGTTTTTGCTGGTCTGCACCGGCATATCGACGAAATGCAGCGTCTGCTGCTGCACGCCCTGTGTATCACCCAGGTCGATCGGCATCTGGAACCAGTTACGCCCGCGGTCGCAGTATGTCGGCGAGCGCAGCCACGACTTAAACCGCTCGGCCTGGGCAAGCGTGAATATCCACTGCAGCGTCCAGGTTGCTTTCAGGTCCGTGGTGATCGGCGTGATTATCAATGGACCGACTGCCGTCTGCGTCGTCTGCCAGGTTGTATCCTGCGTCATGTTCTGATCGGCGCGTTGGGGAAGCGGCAGGAACGGAGGGTATTGAACAGTTGCCACGTTTCCTCCGGGCATTAAAAAAGCCGCGGCTGCGGCACTGATCTTTTATCAGGATGTTACTAAATGTGTCTCGCTGATACTGTGTATTTTTCACACACAGCAAGAGAGGTCATATGTCTTACACGCACAGCAGGGATTACATGGAGGGAGGATCAATCGTTTCCGTTCAGTGCTCCCACCAAATCAACGTCCTTGTTATGGATGACGCCGCCTATAACCGATACAAGCGAGGTGAGAGTTGCAAAGTCTATGGCGGGTTCTATAAACAATTTCCTGCCAACATTGTGGTGCCTCACTCCGGTTACTGGAATGTCGTTCTGGCTCTCCCTGCCGGGCATCACGCTACATACAGATATTCAATCAACGTAATCAGGCAATAGCATCTGCCCTTTCGCCTGGAATAATGCCTCCTCAAGGGCGGCAATGATTTTCTGCTGTGTGCCGTCCTTCAAGTAGCCCAACGACGCCATTCCCTCCTGTTTCTCGCTGTCTCGGTACCAGATAACTTCGCCATTTACTTCGATTGCTACTTTCATAATGTTCACCCATTAAAAAACCCGCCGGAGCGGGTTTGGTTTAGTAAGTGGCTTGCGCTTTGCGGCTTAGTCCAAATGTCTGCTGCATCTGAGAGGATACCGGGCCGCCTCTTTCCATATCGGTGATCAGCAAGTCCACCACTGCGCTGCCGTCCTGCATATAGCCGTCGGCACTCTGCACGGTGGCACCGGTAGACTGGTTGATGACGTTCACCTGCACGCTGATCCCTCCTCCTGACTGCATATCCTTATTGCTGATGACCTTCCCGTTATCGCCGGGGATCATGTACTGCTTGCCGGTACTGGCCTGGTAAATCTCTGGCTTACCTTTCTCGCCGACCTGATACAGGCCGCCGGCTGATACCGGGCCGCCATTGTAGCGAGCGCCGGCAAGCGCAAGCCCGCTGGCAAGCCCAACCGTCGAACTGATACCAGCTGCTGCCGGGCCAGCGTTAGCACCGAACGAGGCGAGCGATGCCATCGCGGCCGCCGGAGCCCAGGCGGAAGCGGTAGTTGCCGCCAGTCCGACTGATGTCGCCACCGATGCAGCGCCGAGCGTCTGACCGAGAATGTAGTTTTTCAGCGCTTCGACGCCAACCTGAACAATGCTGTTGATCACGCTGTTCAGGATGGTATTGCCGAGCGATCGCATCGCCTCCTGCGCTGACATTGTGCCGGTTAGCAGTCCGGTGATTGCATTGGAGGCATTCCCGCTAAAGGCATCCACTGCACTCGTCAACATGTTGTAGCCGAGGCTCTGCTGGCTGAGGATTTCCCATTGAGCTGCGGTCCTCTGCTGCTCGTACTGCGTGTCGGCTGCGTTTTTGAGGGCCAGCGCATTTTGATGGGCCAAGACACCCTGCTGCTCAAACTGCTGGATAAGCGCGAGTTCCTGAGCGTGCTGGTTGGCCAGTCGTTGAACAGGATCAACCTCGGCGGCAGCCTGCTGTGTCGGGTTAACCACTTGCTGAGAACGGATCTTAGCCAGATTAACCTGGTGTTGTTGCTCAAGTTGTTCGCTGGTCTGATTGTACTGCTGCTGAGTGATTTTTTTCGCATCAAACACCGTTTGCAGGTCTTTAACGTCCTGCGCATAGCTGGCGTTTTCTTTAGCCTCTGGAAGCAATTTCTCAGCTGCAGCCTGGGCCTTTAGCGCGTTCGCCGTGTCCCATTTCTGCGCCGCATATTTACCGGCCAGCGCTATTTGCTCGTGCGACGCCCCTTTACCCAGTGACTGCTGAGCAGTAAGGATTGCCTGTTCCCGGCTCAGTTCCTGAGTTGAACTGGCTGCAAGCTCTGATTGCTGTTTGAGGTTGGCAAGTTTCTGGGCTACTGATTCCTGCTGGTTAGCAAGTTTCTTAGCCTCAGACTCCGCCGCCTTATCTTCCTTCTTCTGATCCTTTCTTGCCTGAGTGTTTCTCTCGGTTGCAGCATAATTATCCTGAAGCCTTTTGATTGCTCGCTCATCTGTAACGCCTGCATCCTCAGCATCATAGGCCGCCTGCTGCCTGGCTTTTGCTTCCCCCTCCAGCTTTGACAAGGCAAGTCGGCGCTCAGCCTGCTTAATTAGCTTCTCGCCTTCTTTCCCGCCCCAGTTTATTTTCAGACTTTCTGAGTTGAAGGCTTTAAGGGCCTGCGTTGATTGGCCGAGTTTTTCAGCCAGGAATGCCTGGGTTCCACCGAGGAATGACGCTTGCTTTTCTGCTTCAGCGATAGCGATAGCGTTATCTCTGGCAGCCCTCATCTGATCAACAATGCCCTGATTAACTTGAATGTTAATTAGGTGTAATGCGTCTTCAGTTTGCTTAAGAGTGGCTGTCGCTCCATCCAGATCCCTGCGCTTTTTGGCCAACTCGTTTGCGGCATCCCTTGCCTTAATCACGAAACCATTATTTTGATCTTCGGTAACTCCGTATTGCCTTGCAAGCGTTGTATATTTCTCGTAATCGGATTGCAGACCTGAAATGGTATCTTTCAGATCGCTAATAGCTTCCTTTTGCGCCTCAATTGAGGTGACCGTATCAGCCCTAACACCCTGAGCTTGAGCAAGATTCATGTCCTTGAGGCGCTTAATCACGTCAGGTACGGTGTCAGCAAAAGCTATTGCCTCTTTTCTGGCCTCGGCCTGTCTCTGTGAATACAGATACCAGCCAGCGGCAACAATTGCTATTACGCCAATGGGCCCACCTAAAGGAGCGGTAACTGCATTCACTACCTTCATTGTATTAGCAAAAGTTATTCCCGTAGCGGCCACTTTGGCTTGTGATGCCGCTAGTGCATTATTAGCCAATGCTGCTTCGGCGGATGTTGCGACATAAATCCCCCTTAGCCGTATAACGTTCTCAAGTGCAAAGGCTTCAGCGGCAGATCCTTTTGCTACGTTATACTCAGCAGTTGCCAGATTCAGAGCGGAAAGGGCAGCATCTTTATCTGCCGCTGCTTTTCTGGCTGTTACTGATGCTGCCGCTGCCTCCTGCTGCGCCGATTGCCTTGTCGCAACTATTCCCTGAATGGTTGCTTTAACTCTTGAGGCTTGAGCGGCTGTTGCCATTGCTAACGCGCCAGCAAACCTCCCGCCCATTATTGCAGCAGCGCCAATTAAGGCTGTCCCCAGCGTCTCAAGGTTTTCGCTTATTGTAATAACAGAGTCTCGGAACCCTGCTGCGAATGATTTAACCGTTGAGTTTTCGCCAAAGAACTTCGTTACGTTGTTACCGGCCACCTGCAATCCCTTGGCGATTGAGACGGTGGTGTTGGCAAATTCTTTGCCGATTGCATCCCCTTGTGACAGAAGCCCTTTAACCACAACATCTGTTGTCAGTTGCCCTTGAGCGGCCATAGCCCTTAACTGACCGATAGAAACACCCATCGAATCAGCCAGAGCGACCATGAGGCGGCTCCCCTGCTCTGACACTGAGTTAAACTCTTCGCCGCGCAGAACGCCGGAAGCGATACCCTGTGATAGCTGAATGATTGCGTTCTCAGCTTCCTGAGCAGTTGCGCCGGATACCGCAAATCCCTGGTTGATAATGGTGGTAAGGCGGGTTAAGTCTTCAGCGCTGGTGTTGTATGTTCTGGTTCCGCGCTCAAGCCGGGCGTAAAGAGTCGCCGTGCCGTTCAGGGATGACTGGGTTGCTTGTGAAACATCAAAGATCCGCTGCATAACTTCGGCCTGCGTCTCTCCAGTACGAACCGAGTTAGCGACTTTGTTATTCAGTTCAGTCCAGGCATCGGCGTAACTCGCAACCTGTTGCACAGAAAGCGCGGCCAGCAAGCCTTTAGCAACGCCAGAAAGGCTGGACATTGTTCGTTCCATCGATCCAATAGAGCGCTCAGTGCGGTTAACGCTGGCCTCCAGACGACCCATGCTCCCATTAAGACCGTTCAGCGCCGCATCAACTTCCCGGCGAGCAGCCAGTAAGCGCGAAGTATCCATGTCCACTTCATAGATAACGCTGCCAGCATCAAACGTTCCAGCCATTTACTTTTCTCCGGGCAATAAAAAACCCCGCCGGAGCGAGGTTGGTGATTACCAGAATGAAAAATTACATTCTGATTTCATTTCAATGAGTTATGCCACATCAGCACCGTGAATCAGGTGGCGAAGCGCCTGAACCCCTTCGGCGTTGTAACGGAACGCCTCAACCTGCTTATCCGAGTGCCTCGACTTATCCAGAAAGAACTTGCCGTACTGCTCAGTTTTCAGGTTGTGTTTATTGGCCACGCGACCGATCTTGTTCGCAGTGCAACCGAGCTGCGCTGCCACTTCACCCGCCGTTGAGTAATGCTCTTCAATCGCCGGCAGTGGCACAACTTCGTGACCGAGAAGTGGGTTAACAAGGGTGGCAACAATCACCTGGTTAGCCGATTCACCAAGCCGCGGAAACATTGACATCAACTCCCGAGCTGATGCGATGTTTTTCTCCAGCGCCTGAGCTTTAAGCTGTTCGGCTTTGGCAAGACGGTACTCAGGAAGTCCGGATGAAGTCTTGTCCCTCGAAATGTTGTAAGTTCCCGTATCCATCAGCGCCGGGAGCACCTCTTCACATACCCAATCCTGGACACGTTCTGCTGAAGGGAGTGAGCTGCGCATGATGAGGCGAAACACATCCGCCTGACCAACAAGTTGAATGCCCCGCGGGTTGTCACCGAACCCCAATTCTCGCGATTCGCTATAATTAAGTTTAATCAGAGACTTACAATGCTTTTTCAATGCATCTGCTGGGTTGGTATATCCCAACGCCCTTGCGAGCGGCACCGCAAGAAATACAGGCTTTCCTTTGAAGCGGGCTGCATCAATGCTTACATCCATACCTTCACTTGACTTAAACTCAAAATGTTTGATAATCGAATTCATAGAGTTTGCCTTCTATGTATGTTAGTGATAGCCGCCAGCGCCAACTGGCGGTTTTTCTTTTTGCATCACTGCAATACTCCCGTCCCGTATGAAAATACATTTTTCCAGTTAGTATCCCCCCATGGGTGTTCTTCAATATGTTTCGTTTCGCGGCGAAGAAGATCTCGCGTCCTGTTTATAGTCCTCGCATGGTTGGTCACTATCGAGGCAAAGCGAGGTAGTAATTTGTGCTCTGCGGCCAGCAATAACGGGTAAATGTTATGGCAGGCTTCGTACATAACTGCGCTTGATCTCCACAGGTAAGACAGTGAGCAAAGCTCTTCGTCACTGAACTGCTTCGCAATCGGCGAATGCGCCACTTCCCGATCCAGAATATCCAACACCCAGCGGCGGAACTCTTTGGCTTTGTCTGTAGTGGCAAACATAGCGATCAGGTGGCAACCGCGGAGAGAGAACACGCGGACCGATTTTTCACGTAAGTTATTGTTTATTCCATTGGTCTTCATTTTGATGACCATTGACATGCTGCTTGTGAACTCATCTGAATTGCGTGAGTAAATGGTCGAAACGCTTTTGCTTGAAGCATATCCCAGTGCCTTAGCGATATCTGCCGATGTCAGCCATATACCATCCGCAACAGGTGCCGGAACCAGGGTGACATTGTGGAAACTTAGCTCTTTATTCTGTACACTGTTCATGTCGATATTTCCTTCGCGGTTATTTTCGATAGAAGCCCCAAAGGTTGCCGCCAATGGGGCTTCGCTGTTTTTACTGACCATTCATGCGCTCCTCACGCAGGCTTTTTGCCAAACGTTGCACAATTGCAGAGTTAATCGATATCCCATCCATTTCAGCCATACGGCGGATCTCTTCCTTCATCCCTTCTGGCAAACGCAATTGGAAGCTAGAGCTTTTTCTTTCAGTATATAAAGTATCCATATCAACCCTCACTAATTATGTCACCGTGACATGATATCACTGTGACTCAATTTACGGATAATGTCAATGTGATAGCATCAAGAAAATTTTGAGGTGCTTATGTCAGAAAAACCAGTCCGCGAATACGATAAATTCATGCTCCGCTTCCCTGATGGTATGCGTGATGCCATAGCCGAGAGAGCCAAGCGTAATGGCCGCTCCATGAACTCTGAGATAGTGCAGATACTCCAGGACACGCTAGAGGGTGGCTTTACCCTTCAGATGGATACAGAGTTTGGTAAGGTTTACAACGATCTTATCTCTACAGAAGTAAAAACATCTGAAGATTTTGATAAAAACAATGAAAGAATAGACTGGTTGATAGATCAGCTTGTCTGGAAAATCGATACTGACGCGGCAAAACTACGTGAGCTTATGAATTTACGTAAAATAGCTAACGAATCTAAAAAACCCACCTGATGGTGGGTTTTAACGTTCATTCATAGTTATGATCTATCTCTGATGGACCACAGCCATAAAATTTATCACCAGCCTGAATGACAAATTTGTGTCGAGGTTCACTTGGTACAAATCTAGCCATCATCGATCCACCATTGAAGGTAAAGGAATATTCCCTTCCATCCCATCGTGGATTCTTACCCATCATTACACTGCCAGCGATAATCATTGCAGGGTAACGGCCAGTAATCATTGTAACATCCTCCCACACTAGGCAGTTTGTGGTAAAGGCGTGCTTTTCTTTCATAAAAAATGACTTTGCTTTTGCTCCAGAGAGACTCTCAACCATCCTCATTTCATCTTCTGATTTTTTTTGTAGTGCCGATGCCTTATCTATTTCGCATTTAGCCCACTGCTCCGTGGTTTTCTTTATTCGGTCAGATACAGCAAAGTTAGATTTGTCCTGGCTGGCGGCAAATACCTTTGTTTTATCATCAATGAAAATCATACCATCTTTCTTTTCAGTCAGTGGTGGGCTTACTACATAAGAGCCTCCTGGCCTATATGCTGTAAAAGATTTTCCGTTGAATATCACATTTGCGCTGCCTTTAGTGAGAAGAGTTGGAGATGAAGAAAAATCCCCGACTGCATACTCACAAACAAGATTTTCATTAGCCACAGCCACGCCTGAGGCCATCAAAAGACTAAGCGCAATAAAACCCCTCATATCCCTATCCCCATCAGTAAATGATGCGGCAATCGTAGCAGAGGGGAAGCGATACGACAAAACCCGCAGTTAAGCGGGTCTGAATATCAAAATACTATTATTTGAAAACACCCGTTTTCGTTGAAACCGGAGACTCTGACATTGAATAGCGCTGAACTTTGTCTCCATCAAACATGATGACCAGTTCTTTCTTCGTTCCCGATGCAGAAGAACCAAACCAGTTAACAACCGGAATATAACTGACAGCATCCAGGGAAACATCAGCTAACTCGTAAGTCCATATCTCTTTACCGCCATCAGTAAAGGAGGTCTTTGAGGCGGATCCGAAGGTTTTTTTGATATCGGATTTGGTCGTTACGCCCTCAACTATTTTTGACTTGACGCTTGCCTCAGATTCTTTCTTTAGCGACTGATTTCCGCTTGAAGCGCACCCTGCCAAAGCAACGCTAACCATCATAACCATGAGTAACTTCTTCATTCTATGTTTCCTTTTGTTTTAATTGGAAACATATTAACATCATTTAAAAGACTGACAGGGACTACCAGTTTTAGTGGTCATAAGAGAATTAATACATGGCGTCCATGCCGCATCATTTATGCCTCAAATCCAGGGAGGTACATCTGAACCTCGTCTACCACACGGGCACGGGTGGCCATAAGCAGGCGCTTTCTTCCACCGGCACCCCACTTGCCCATTCGACTTGCGCATTGACTAATCGCTTTGGTTTCAGTGTTGATGATATGGTCGATTTTGTTCAGCCGTGACATAGCGTCAATGCCATGACGGATTAGCATCTGGAATGTCTCGTATACCTTTATCTCGAATAAGGGGTTAAGCCACGCAGCATAACGGATGGCAATTAATTCGAGGCCCCATGACCCCTGAAGCGGTCCACCTTTGATGGTTAACACCGATGCGATTTTCTTCGCATCGCTCAGGGCCTGCACAAACCGCCTTACTTGCTTTGTTTTAAGGAATTCACCGGGTCGCTGTGATTCTGTGGCTTTGCCTTCCGCCACAGCCGCAGCATGTAGATCGTTCAGGTTGTAGCGACCTGCGCCATCTACGCGAACGGAGACGCCGTTTACTGATACGGTTGGATATTTCATCGTATTTACCTTTCTGTGGTGTGAGCCTGCTCGCGTAGACATGGGCGGCCAAGAGCGGAACGATGAAATCCACCGCCCTGTCTCAGACTCACACTACGGAAAGCTCTTGTTGGAAGACGCACGCGAGTGCGCGTTTTACTGCGGGTATAAAAAAGCCCCGGACTGTGCCGAGGCTGGTTTATTGGTTGGCTTTAGTCTGTCTGCGCTTCCGGCGCGCAAAGTAGTCATCAGCTGCGTGATCGTACTCTTCGCGGGTGTACCCTTTCTGATCCGGGTATTTGGCGATGAGCATTAACTGAAACTCGGTCATCGTCAGGTTTTCAGCTTCCTCTCTGCTGATCCCGAAGTGGTTGCGTGCAGCGATGACGTAATCGGCAGCCCGGAACTCACTGGTTTTTTCATTTGTCTCATGGCGCTGAAGTTTGCGTACTTTGGCCTTTCCGATAATGCCGTGCATCATCAGACTTTGTGCAAGGATGACCATATCCTGCGGATTCATGACGCCCTTATGCCACACAAACGCCCTTCTTTTGGTTTTGCCGGGCTTCATCCAGCCAACCAGATCACCTATGTCATCATTGCAGCAAGCGGTGAGGACCGTGTGGGCGGCCAGTAGAGATTTCTTATCAAGATGTAAAGCAGAAAGGTGTTTAGCCAGCCATTCAGGCACTCTGCCGTACGCTTCGACAACCCTCTGAATGAGAGGTGTTATTTCATCGTTGCAAAGGTCATAGAACGTCTGAACTATTTCTGCTGGCTCGCCGATGCGCGACATAGCCATGAATGATGGCCGAAAAAAATAATCCCGGTCCCCGACGGTTACCAGGCATTCTCCCAGCTCTTTTAGCGGAACCATTTGGTGCCTCCTGTAAACAAAATCAAGGGCAGGATCCTGCCCTTTGTTTTGCTTACGCCGTGACAGTAACCACGTGGGTAGCCACGAATTCACCATCAACCGTCTTCACAGTAATTGTTGCTGTTCCCGCCGTTGCACCTGACGGCGCTGACACGGTTACCGTATTACCAGTGATGGCGACGGTTGCACGTGCCGGCACGGATGAGCTGGCTGTGAACAGTTTGTTATCAGCATCTTCCGGTGCAATATTCACTGCGAATGTAGTACTGGAGCCAGCAGCAATAGAGCTGGTCGTCGGCGCAACACTTACACCGGTAACCAGAATGTCACCATCAGCTTCGGTGATCTGGAAAGTCTGACCGTCAGCCAGTTTGAACTCAAAGCTGTAGGTCACGATTTCTTTCACACCACCGCCGTCACTGGCTCCTGATGGGACCATATAGCCGATGTGGTAATAATCGCCCCAGTGGAAACGCATCCATACACCTGGCTGGCGGCGGGCACGAACCTCATCGACGATGTATTTCACGAACTGCTGAATGCCAAACTCATCAGTGCGGTCTTTAACGCGAACCTCCCCTTCGATGGAGTAGGTCGGGTCCAGACTGGCAATCAGGTTTGAACTGAATCCGCCGTTATCAGCATCAGAGGTCAGGGCCTCCGGGCTAAGGTCCCACGTTGCCGATGTTGGCAACCCCATCAGTTTCCAGTCGCCTTCCGCCGGAAACTGGTCGGCACAGCCGTAAGCCAGTTCCAGCGTCTTAGCGCGACCAATTAGTTGTCCGTTGTCGGAGCAGCCTTGCATCGTTGCTTACCTCGCTTCAGATAATAAAAAAGGCCGCTCCAGGCGACCTTATGTGGTTTTATTCGGTGTTATCCGCCAAAGAGGCAGGCGAACTGCAGGCGCCACACCATACGCCCCTCGGCTGTGATAACAGGCGAAGGAATTCCGCCCATGTTGGATATCTGCCCAAGGCAGGTGTGCGTCATCGGGTTTTGCTGCACGTAATCGATGATGGCCTGAGCGTCGTTCTCTGACTGCGCATAGTCAGCAGATGCCTTTCCCTTGCTTATCACGTCCACCATGACGTAGTAATCAGCGGCCATATCCCGATCTACTGGCGTGCCACCATTTGGTCGGAACACAATAAAGCGGTCAGATGCCTTGCCGGTATCATTCCATGACAGTGACTGAACGATGTATCCGGCAGTCAGTCCTGACTCAACAAAGACATTTCGAACCCGCCTGTGCATAGGAGGCGTCATAGCTCCATCTCCCTGCGTATAACTGCGTCAACTCTGTCTCTGGCGTTTTCAGCACCTTTCTCAAGGAATTTTGGCTCGCCTGATGTATCCCATATATTTCCACGGGAGCCGGGCGCTTCGCCTTTTCTTACAGGGCGTGGGGTGTTTTTTCCAAGATGAATACCTTTGGCCTCATGCACGTACGCCGCATAATTTGCAGAATAACCAATTCTCCCGGTTAGTCTGGTGCCCTTGATAACAACCTCTCTAAACTGAGAGTTAACCAGAGTACTGGTATCGATAGGAACCAGCACCGCAGACTCCAGCCCAATCTCAAACAGAGCAGAGTACAGCGCCCGCATGGTTTTTCGCTTTTCGATATTATCAATCAGCCGGTTGATGTTATTGCTGACCTTAGAGACTCCCCGCACCTTTACGCCCATAATCAGCTCCCCGTAATCAGTGCAAAATCGTCCGCCAGTCGCTCGAACGTATCGGCGAACTGGACGATCTGCCGTATCTCGTCGGCCTCATCCGGCGGAGCCGCATCTGTCGAAGCGCCAATCAGGATGTAATCCCCCTCCCTCGCCGTTGCATGCTCGGTCCATATCGTGTTTTTAACCACGATTTCCCGGCCAAGGTCACCGATTTTTGCAGAGAGTCCGCCCTGGTAGTCACAGAGGATAGCGATCGGCGCTTCCCACCCGTACGGCTGACCTCCGCCGTCGGTATCGCTACCGTCAGCATCGCGTATGCGCCGCCAGATTGTCGCCGTCGCGGTATAAGACCACGAAGCTATAGACGACATCAGTCATCCCTCCATCGCAGCACAGCGGCTCCTGTGGCGCGTATTCGGTCGCAGTTAATGAACCACTCACCGTCACTTTTCACATGCGCCGTCGTTTGTTCGCCGGTATCGGTGATCACCCACACCCGAGTAAACGTCCGCGGCAGCCGTTGCTGAACTGAAACCCACGCCATCAACAGCCCCCGACCACCATAAACAGTCCCACACTGTTTCCGGCGCTGATCGGAAGTTCACTGGTGCAGCCGCTGGTATCCAGTTTCGCCAGCGAGTCACGCAGCCAGGTGATGCCATCGTCACCGTAATCGAACGAGCGGGACGCGCCGGACGGAGCGCCCTGCGATTTGATGCGGCGGGCGCCGGATGACGTCGCCATGAGCGCAGCGGCATACATCAGGATGAGCTTTGCCGTGCAGTCGTCATACCCAGCACCATCTAGGCACGGGATAATCTTGTTCACCACGCAGAGAATCGGATCGAGCAGAGCGGCCGGGATGGAGTAACCCAATTCACCGAGGAACGCCTGCACGTCTGCCGCTGTGATTGGGTCAGCCATGGTTATTTCGCCTGGAGATTGGCACCGGAAAGCAGGTTGTCTCGAACCACTTTTACCAGTGCCATAAATCCCCCTTAGCTGTGCGCGTAGATAACGGATTTGCGATTGTTGATGTCGGTCTTAACCATCAGACCCATCGCGCCCCAGGTGCGCCAGACGTAATCGCTGTTATAGAACTGGCGAGGGTCAGCAACGGTACCGACAGCCTGACCGACAATCGGAGCGATAACACCGGCCGTCAGTGGAACAATCAGGATCTGGTTACCGGAAAGTTGCGCATCTTCTTTGATGGCAGCGATGCCTGAGAGCTTCAGCAGCTCTTGCAGAATGGTGTCAGACTGGTAATTGTCGCTGAAGTAGCGCTCCAGGTTTGAGGTGATCTCACCGGAAACATACCAGGTCTGCTGCGCATACTGCAGGTTGGTCAGCTTCATCACGTCGCGTAGTGCGATAGCCGCGTTGCGAATTTGCTCCGCCGTTGCGCTGGCACTGGTGAAGTCGATGTTCAGGCCGGAAGCGCTGAGATCTACAATCTGTACGCGCTCATCGGCTTTGACGCCCTTCCAGGTCTTGCCATCGAAGGCGGTATAGTTGCCGGCGGAATCGCGGAAACCGTTGAAGACGTAATCCACGTACTGACGACGAACATCATCAACAGAGCCGCGCTGAGCGTCAGCCAGAGAAGCCAGAGCGGAACCTTTGTTAAAAATCGGGTCACGCCACTGGAATTTGAAGCCAGAGTCGTGGATCGGAACCATCGTACCGTCGAAGGTGTACGCGCGCGCATCCAGCGCCGCACCAATCTGGCCGGACATGGAGGTATGCGCCCAGCCGCGGCCACCGGTGCGAGCGTACTCGTACACGGACTCTTCAAGACGGACAGAGCGGGACAACGGGATCAGGTCGTTAAGCAGAGTGAATTCAGTAGTTGGTTCGAATTCAGCCAGCACAGTCTGGTCATAAGCGCGATACAGGCGGCGGATATCGTCGACAGCGTTCGTCGCGTCCAGCACTGGTGTGTTCGCCGCATCACCACGCCAGCGGGTGCGGGATACGAAATCAGCAACGGCCTGAGCACTCATGTTACGCGCCAGTTGCAGCTCATTGAACTGCGCCTGGTTCGCTTCGAGGTTGCCCGTCTCAGTCGCGCGTCGGGTGGAAAATACAAACATTCAGTCTCTCCTTACTTGAACACGACGCGAACCAGATCGCCTGCTGCAGCGGTCAGGGACTTGTCTTCTTCGACATAGGCAAAGATGGTTTCATCTGCTGCCAGTGCTTTGATTTGGCCGTTGGCCACAGAAACCGGCTGACCTTTGGTGTAGGTGCCGGCGGCAGCGCGAACGTTGAGAAATACGCCCGGAGTTGGCTGGATGTTTACCACCCAGTCGCCGATAGCATAGGCATCGTCAACTGTTTTGCAGCGCAGATAGTCGTAGTTAGCGACGTAGAGAATCGCATCTTCGGTGCCGTCAACCGACGGAGTCGGCTTAGCTGCACTGAAGAAAATAACGGTACCCGGCAGAAACGCTGCGGCCGCAGAACCTTCACGATTAAGTTGCGGGTTGGGGAAAATCCCGCCCGCGTGAATTACGTGTTTCCCGTCTTTAGCCATTTTTTACTCCGGCATTTCGCTGAAAGAATCGTTGTTGTTGACCGGGCGGAATGCACCATTCAGGCCGGTAGATGTCTGACACTGAGCAAACAGGCCATCAAGGGCGGCGCCGTCGAGAGCGTTCACTGCGAGGTCATCCAGCCCGAATTTCGCTTTTACGGCAGCGCGTTTTTCCCCTTTCTCTTTGTCAGAGTTGGCAGCAATGCCAGACTTAACGGCTGCCAAATCATCAGCGAAGGGTTTAAACCATGCCGGTGCTTCTTCGCTGTTGCTGGCCTGCTCTTTTTTCTTAGGCTTGCCGGTAGCGGGATCGATTTCATCGCCACCTTCTTTCTTGGCTGCTGCTTTCTCTGCCGCCAGCTGGTTGTAAGCGTCCATCAGTTCGGCATCGGACTTGCCTTCAGTCGGCTTACCCGCGGCTTGGAGCGCATTGATAATCAGTTCTTTCATCGGATCGTTCTCTCCGTTGGTTTTAATCTCGTACTCAATGGGTTTGCGCACGACTTCTACAGGTTCGCCGAAGAACACGGCTTTGCCGTCATCATCGATGAGGTACTTCTGCTTTAGGTATCTGGCGTCATCGCGGTAGATGAAGCTGTCTGGCCACACCGTTTCTGGCCATAGCCACTTATCTTCTGTGTCGCCCTCGCGCAGCTTGTCGCTGATAGCGCGTGAAATGTCGTCAAAAGAGAAGTTGGAGGCATTGGTGAAAAAGAATTTGGTCTTGTTGAGCAGACCTTCGCGGGTACAGTTGATACCATCAGAAAGGAGAGCTACTTCGATCTGCTGCTCATGACCTTCTGAGTTAACGAAGATGCCGACGCCTTCTTCAGGCGTTCCGGCGCCGGGCTCATCGAGCAGCACCGCGACATGATCGAACATCATGTTGGTGGCAATTTCGTTGTACTTCTTGCCCTTCGACTCGCCGTTAGCGGCAATGCCGGAATACAGGAGTCCGGTAGAGATATGGATGGGTTCTGAGTTGGTACCGGCGATCATCTCATCAAGGCGGTTAATCAGGCGCTTGCCCTTCTCGCTTGACTCGGCGTACTGGCGGTTAACGTACATATCGCCCGTCACTTTCCCGTCTTTGTGGCTGACGTTCTGCAACCATGCGCCGACGTGATATTCATTCACCGCCCGGACATCGCGAGCAGACACATGCTTGCCGTCAACCTTCGGGTGGCCCAGCGGCATCGGGTTGCGCTCAAGCGTGTTGTAGGCCTTTTCGATTTCTGCTGCCGGGTATAGCTTCTTGTTCATAACAATGTCATCGACAACGGGCGTGATGCCTCGAACCACTAGGTGTGATTTGCCGTCGATGGTTTCAGTTGAAATGTTCGAAGCGGAGTTGACGACCGACAGCACGTTAACGCGGTTGCGTTTCATGCTTAGTCCTTACCGATAGGGATAAAAAAACCGCCTGGAGGCGGTTCGTGTTCTACATATTTGAGAGGATCAACTCGTTGTGTCTAATTTTACGCGCTGCGTTTCGATATCACTTTGTGATATTAATAAAAAATATTGGCTCAAAAAGAGGTTGTTAGATGTATAAATATACCGTTAGTTACACATGCAATGAGAAGGCCTTCGATTTCATTTATCAGCACGAATCTGCAGCGTTCCCAGACCCTGAGAATATGTTGCATTTGGCTGCGGCGAATTTGTTAGAATATCACCCCGAAGAAATACCTGTGACTAAACTTAGATTGACCGCTATCGTATTGATTAGATGATCATCATGCGGCTGGCTCGAGCCACTGTTCACGTTCTTTCGCCAGCCGTTCAGCCAGCCCTTTGTTGAATATGCTGCCGTCGTCGTTGAGCAGCACCGGAATCTGGCTGCAATAGCAGTGATATCTGTTGCCATCGACCGCATACCAGTCACGTACCTCTTGCACGGTTCTTACCTTTCCATGCCAGAACGCATGCGTTGTCCTGGTGGTAGGCTTTAGCGCGGAAAGATGGAGAAGCCCGGTGTTTAACCCAAGCCTTTCGGCTGCCCAGTCTGTTTCGCTCCATTGCGCCTGGCGCAGCGCGCCGACCTGCTCAGTCTGAGCGATGGTCTTGGCCTTCGACATCGACACATCAAGGCGCTTACTGACGATACTGGCGGTCTCGCGGGGATTAATGCCGCGGCCTATCGCGTCGGCAATGACGTTGGCTAGGTCGGCGCGCGCGATGTCGCTGATCCCCTTCCAGTCGCTGTACGTGCTGATGTAAGCGCTGGCGATCTGGTTCTGATATGCCGGACTTGAAAGCAACTGCTGCAGCGTCGTCTGGCTGGCGTATACCGGCGACTGTACAGACAAATTCGTGAAGGCCTGCTGCGTTCCTCGCTCATACTCTGCGGCGACATAATCCAGTGCCCAGAGGTTCTGGCTGCCACCGTCCAGCAGGGCATCGCCCAGAATCGTTTGCACAATCTGGAGAAGGTCGGCTAACTGCGCCGCAGTCATGTCATAAATGTAGGTGCCGGCGTTAACCTGGTAGAGCGACGGCTCAGCACCTTCGTTATTGCACATCAGCCATGAACGATCGCCGTTTACCTCCCGCTGTCGGCCAGTCAGCCGTTGGTCAAACAGCACCTTCAACCTGCGCTTGATATCCAGATACCGGCCTTCGATATCCTGAAACATCTTGCTCACGGGCTTTGCTGATTGCGTTGGGTCGACTTTACTGCGGGGGATGATTGGTGTGCCGACTTTACTCTTTTGCTCCTGGGTCATCGGAAAGAGGATCATCGGTCGTTACCTTTTTATTTGGGTCTGGCAGCTTAACATCTTCACGTGGTTCAAGCTCTCCAGCTTCCCTTACCTCGTTCTCATTTACAGCAGGCGTGCCATAGGCTTGCTGGGTATCCTTCGCCACCGCAGCCATTTCCTTCATGTTGGCAATCTTCTCTTTCTCGCTTGGAGCGAGTAGATCAGACCAGGTTAACGTGATTTCGCCAGATTTAGGTGGTTCGATAACCTCCACAGTCCAAAGCCGTTCTATAACTGCACTTGCCCGGTCAGTCTGGAACCCGTTGCGGCGACCATTACAGCGCTTGGCAAAGTCGTTTTTGTCCTGATCTGATGCAAGCCTTCCTGTCTGCTGACCAAACAGGATGGTGAATGGCGTCTGAACTGAAGAGGAGAACTGGTTCGCTGACACTGTCCATGTTGGGCTCGGATCGGCAGCGGCGACAGAAAGGACTTTTGCCTCGCCGTCCTGGGTAACCAGCGCGGAATCTGTACCAGAGTTAAGCTTCTGGATAGCAGCGTTAAGCGCCTCAGCCAACCCTGAATAACCTGCTTTCTTGGCATCCTCCATGATTTTTTCAATCTTGGTGTCTTTCGACATGTTAATGCCGAGCTGCCTGCTGGCATTTTTCAGGAACCCTTCCGCGCTGCCGCCGGAGGTTTTAGCCATGTCCAGCAGATCGTTATAGCCTGCACGCAAGAAAGGGATGCCAGCCAGCGAGGATTCATCTTCTGATCCCTCGCAAAATATGATGATACGTTCAGGGTGGATTTTGATGGAACGCATAGGCCCGACAATATTGCCGCTATCCCCGACGGGCTGCTCCTGGAAATAATAAAACTTCGGCATGGCGTAATCAGGGGACTTCTGATCCTGCTCTAATTCCCCAGGCTTCACCTGCGACTCCCATGCAGGAATCATCTTCACCAGGCCGCGTTCGCGCGAATTACGCATTACGTCACGATTAACTGGCTCATACCATTCACGACTATCTGCAAACTGGAGGATGAGAGCAGAGTAGTGACCGACAAGGTTTCTTCTATCCGCTTCCTTCACCTTTGCCCAGTATTTCTTCATGAGCTTGGTGACTTTCTTTTCCCATGGCGTCGACTTTTTGGACTTCTTCGTCTCGTCGCCATCCACTATTACAGGATTATCAGTCCAACATGCATCCAGTAGCTTATGAACAGCACCGAACGCGGCGCCATTTCGCTCATACATGTTATAGAAGTGGTCAAAGTCTAGTCGCTCAGGATAGCCAAATTCACACCACAGGTGATGTCGTTTCGTATTGCCTGATTTATTGAAGCCAGCCGCATAAAGCTGTCGAGATCGCGAAACCTCATTGAGGCTATTCACAATCAGCCCAGCGAGGACTTGCATTTCTGTATCGTTACTCACTGAGTTGTCCTTATGTGAAGAATATCGCCCCTGAACGGCGAGGAGAGTGCAGCACGCGGTAACGGGTTGCATCCCAGTCGTGGTCTTCCTGCTGGGTATCTACGTCATCTGGGTTTTTGCTGTCGCGAACCAGCACGGGTATGCGGCTAATCCAGCCACGGCAATGCTCGAACACATAAAAGGCAGGCTTCTCCGGGATGCCAGACTCCAGCTTTTTTCCCTCAACGACAGCCTCAAGCATGTCGGCGAATACCGAGGCTCCGTTGACTCGCGAGCCCGGCTTCTTATTGGCCTCTAGCCATTCGACGCCCTGATTTCCCATTTTCTGGCCGATCGATAACTCGTCGTCGCCAGTGTTGAAAATGGCGCTATCAGCCGGGCCCGGGATAACTTCCGAGCATATTCCAGGAACAATGTTCAGCTGGCCCTGCGTGACACCGTCGATTCGAATCTCTTCCGGCTCGTCGACTTCTTCGCCCATCAGTCGCTTATCAATCCACGCCACGCCTTTAGCGACGTTGGTGGATGACATATTCAGGCCTTTGTTCAGCTCGTCAGGCGGGCAGCCGTACCATTCACCGATCAGGATAAGGGAGCCGGCAGGCGGGCAGAACTGTCGACCATCAGCTAGCTCGGCGGCTGTTCCATCGGCCTGAGCCCACCAGAGGTTAGAGAACGGCTTCGACTCACCCCAGTCATGGGAGCGGTCGACGGTCCAGCTATCGGGAATACGGAACGGCTTAATGACATGCAGAGCTTCATTCCATAGATGGTCGAATCGGCCTCCGCTGGTCACGTCCCATGAGCCCTCTACCCACGCTTTGCGCCGGTTAGGGTCTTTTATCGCCATCAGGGTCGCGATGTATTGCGGGTCAAGATACGGGTTCTCTTTAAACGATCCGTGGATAGCCACGCGGGTAAGCGTCACATCCTCTTCTTTCTCCGTCTGCGGGTTAAAGACCCTCTGAGTTTCGCGAATGATGGTGCCGCGAGGTGCGGGCTCGATGAAGCGTTTCTTCACCCATGTATGGCCGATGCCGAATGGGTTGGTAGTACTGAACGTCTCCAAGGGGATCGGCTTCAACAGGCTGCCGTCCGCCAGCGGGTAGTTCTCAGGCCTAAACGACGAGCGACGGCAGGAGAACATCATTTCGTAGAACTCGGCAGATTGCTGCTTTGTCAGCTCGTTGAAGCCGATAAAGGGGAATTCCTGCCCGTGATAGTCCCAGTAGTCGCTCTCTTCTTTCCCGAACCGGAAGAGAAGCTCTTCACCCGTTGGCCACACCCAGCGCAATTCCGAGGCTGACGCCAGATATCGAGCGCCGTCGTCGAAAAGGCGGTACATACGCTTTGACTGCGTGATGATATCGGTGAGGTTTTTATACTCGGTATCGAAAATAACGCCACGCCAGAACGAGCCATAGCCCAGACCAACCAGGCGGCGAAATCGGGCCAGCTGCGCCGCTGTTTTCCCCGGCCCACGCGTCCCCTCATAAAGTATCTCGTTACACGGGCAGCTCAGGGAGAGCGATTGCGATCCCGGTAAGGGCTTCCATACAGCCTTGTAATTCATCCACCTAATACCTCACCCTGCTGCTTCTGCGCTGCCTTTTCCCATTCATCAACGTTGTCACAGGACGGGACCGGCATAACGTTATGAGTCGCAACCACGCTTTGCTCTACTTTTTGCTTGTTCGTGTAGACGTCGCCAACATCCTTGGCGGCCTGCTCAAGCAGTTGTGCGGTCATACCGTAGTTCTTCATGCTTTCGGCATTTACGGCCATACGATTGAGAACGCGTAAACGGTATGCCTTATTGGCGATGGGAATATCTGAAATCTCATTCTGGAATCGCTCGCGGGTGGCATTGAAAAGGTCTACCCATTTCTTAGCCAATCCCTTACCACTAACCTTCGTCGGATCGTGCGATTCGACTTGCTGCGGGGTGACTTTTATCCCGTAATCTTTTTGGATAGCGGCGACCACAATCGACAAGGTGTCATAGCACGCAAGCATTTGAACGATGGCGGCTTTCACTTCTGGTTTTAGAGCAGCCATACATCACCATCCTTCCAAAGCATTCCAAATTTAAGCCAGCCTCAGCATGCATGTCCCGCACGCTCTGGCAACATCGATATGAGCAACCTCCGCCGGCCTGTTCGCCGCATCCACCATTTCCTGCACGTCTTTGCTGGCGCCGTAACGCCGGACCACTCCAACGAACTCCTCGACGTCGTGTCCGCGCAATGTCAGTACCGGCTGCCCGGTATCTTTGTTGAATTTTGGTGCCCCAGACTCATCGGTGGCCTGGGCGATGTGATAAAGCTCATGCTCTACCAGCGCGCAGAATTCAAGGTCGCTGCATTGCGTACAGTAATCCGCTGCCAGCGTGATGATGAACTTCGGGATGCGCCCGAACCATTCATACATCTGCTGTTCCATTCTGGCTTTCTGCCAGCCACCTGCACGGAGCATTACCTGTTCAGCCTGACCGAGGACATACCGCCCTTTCTTCGCGAACGAGTCTGACGCCCACATGAAACAGAGGTCAGCATCCATCAGGTGAGCATGGTCAGGGTTATGGATACTTCCGTCATCACTGAGGATTTGCCGGCTTATCCACTCATGCACTTCGTTGGCGGGAATCAGCCTGGTGTATGGCTGCCAGTTTTCGGAGTCGATGAGGTTAACTGGCGGGTAAGGACGTTGCTGAAGCTCGCCACAGTCCGGTTTTGCCATTAATTACTCCGTAATCTTTCGCACTGGTCCCGCCTTCACTTTATGGCTGATGCCATGCTTAGTGATGAGTGCGGCTGTCTTTTCGTAATCAGGTTCGAGCTGGAACATCAGGCAGAATAAAGCCAGAGTCTTGAGGTAGAACGGCAGCCACCAGCGGCTTTTAACCTCTATTGAAATTGTGCATGCCGGCATAGGCTCCCCCTATTCGATAACCATTAAAAAAGCCACCCGATTAGAGGTGGCCTTTGTGATGGCAATAAACCATCCATAAAGAGGTTTATTTCTAGCTACAAATTTTCTCGAAAGTGCGCCCTACATTCGCTGATGATGTCTTCAAGTTCATTGCTTCCTGAAAACGTCTTTGAAGCTAAACTTACCCATACATGGTGCAAGCCTTCGTTTGTTGATACTGCCTTTTGAACTGATGGTTGAACATGCCAGCGGTCGCTTTCATTACCCTCAGCACGGTAAATATCGTATTTAAAACCTGAGTCAGGGTTACCTTGCTCGCTAATTATCACCGTCTTTACCAAACCGTAAATGTCTTCCATTAATCCTCCTTTTTTTGCGAATTAATGAAATTAAAGCATCTATTGAAAAGTTGATAGTGATAATCACAAGTAGGCATTATCACAGGCACTCAGTGAATGCCTGCTGTAATGCCGCTACTGGCTTATCGCCCGGTAGTACGCCTGCCATCGGTATTTATCTAACCTGAGTTGGCGCAGGCACTGGGCGGTTTCGATATCCGCCTGCAGATCTTCGTCGCTGTCTTTACCGGCATCACTTGCCTTGCACGGCGGGCTCATCAAATCCGGGGATGGTGTTGGCAGCGTCGATGGCACGCTGGCGCAACTGCACAGCATCATCGTCAAACTTGCACACAGTACGATTCGGAGACTGGACATATTTCACCACGTCGCGGGTTATGGTTCGGTAGATGACCTTGCCCTCTTCTGTAGCGGCAGCGGCCTTTTGCTCAACTGGCTGGATAGTCTTTTCGGCTTTCTCTTTCTTCTTCGCCGCGAGGGCGTTGATATGGTCAGCGTGAGAATTCCAGCCAGAACGCCATGAGAAAATGCAGGTAAGCAGCAGGATGACTACAGCGCTGATGATTGCGGTTAATCGGCTCATTTCTGGCCCCACTCGCAGACTTCACGCTCAATCTCACGCCTGGTGATCAGCCCCTTCCACTGCTTGCCACCGGCATACGTCCAGCGCTGCAGTTCCTTGCACGCGCCCGGCACGTCTCCAGCATTTAATTTCTTCAACAGCGTGGAGCTGGCGAAAGCGCCAGAGCCAACGTTGTAGGTGAATGAGTAAAGCGCGGCACGGGTAGGATCAGGAATGCGGACTTTGATGAGCGGATCAATGGCGCTTGCCACCTTCCGCAGATCTGCCTTCAGCAGGTTGTCGCATTCCCTGTCGGTGTAGCGGTGGCCGCGGCGAATATCGGTGCCAGTGTGACCATCACAAACAGTCCAGACGCCGACAACATCCTGATAGGCGTAATAACGCCTTCCTTCCAGGCCGTCGGCATTACCAAGCATGACAGAAGCAATGGCGATTGCGCCCGAACCGCCGGCGATCGCACCAATCAGCTTATTCCTCAGCGTCGGGTTCATCTCGGCTCCTGCTACGTCGGTTGTCTTCGCGAATCTTGAAATACAAATTCGTCAGATACGTAAGTACGGCGATGACAATGCCCACCAGTACGCCGATGGCATTCCACTGCTCGGGGCTATAGGCATTTAGCATGCCGTTAAGGATGCTCCCGGCTGAAGCGCCATAGGCAGCACCAGTGGTTATCTTTTCCATGCGATACATACTCTCACCTCGCGTTGTTAGCGGGTGCTGTGTGTGTTTGAAATGGTCAGGCCCGTCAGGCTGGATTTAACAACGAAGCGTGTCGATGATGATTCCTGCGGGACCTGATAATAAAAAAGCCATTAAGAAAATGATGCCATGCAGCTTTTTTATTGCTGAGTAACTTCAATCTGGTTCAGAGCTCTGCGCGGAAGGGCTTTGACGTGTCGTGCAGCACGTCTCTACCCAAGAGCCCTGACCGGATTGCAGAAACGACAAAGCCCAAGGGGGTTAGCCTTGGGCCTTTAATTTTTTCTTGCTGCTCAGTTCGCTTTAACGTCCCGAGCCTATCACAATTCAAGCACTTTCCGCGCAACTATTCAAGTAAAATCTGTCGCTATTTGTGCCAAACGCGTCACACATTGGCGCGTAAAGCATCGATTCTGCCAAATTTAGCCAAACATCAACCCTGCTCTCGCAAGTTCGTAAGCACCATTCTGGATGCTTTTCGTTTAGCTCTTTCGCCATCGCCTTCTTGCTCATGCGATAGACATACCGATCCTTGATTAGCTTATAGAGGGCTTTATTCCCGGAGCGCACAAGCTCAGTACTGAGCACTGAATCAATTTTCAATCCCTCCTCGTCAGTACAAAACGCCAGGCCGCTTTTATTTTTACCACTGAGGATTTCCTTTAAGAAGGCTTCCAGCTCAGGCTTGGTAATGCCCGATTTCTTCATACGGCGCAGAGCGTCATTGATAGCAGTCTTCGTTATCTTCCCGGATGCCAACAGCTGGTTAAACATGTTGCCACCACTTCCGCCGCCTATATATGACCAGCGGCCCCACATGCGCAGTTTTCCCTGTATCCAGATGCTTTCAAGCGTACGGAGGCGAATCATTTCACCTGACTTACCAACTTCAGAAGGGTTGATCATACATTCACCTCATTTTGGGTTTTGTTCTGGCCAGCGGCAAACTGCGCCAGTGACATAAATGCGCGGCCCTTCGCTTCGAGTTCCGCTCGATTGATGTAACTAAACCGCTCGCCAGCCCATGACTTATCAAACACAACAATGGCACCAGCGAAAAACGCACTGGTTGGCTTTTGTTTGTCGTCGGCTGGCTTAAACCACTCAGGTAGATCGAAACCAATTCGCCCACGAATAAAGCAGACGTGATCCGCATCTTCCGGCCACCATGTTTCGCTTGTGGCTGACTTCACCAGGAAGACATAGCGACCGCCCTTCTCTCGTTGCTCAGTTGCATAGTTCATGATGTGCGTCATGCCAGTGATAGCTTGCTTTTCGTGGTACTGAGAGCGGCTGTAAGGCGGGTTTCCGTAGGCTGCGCCACCGATTGAGGAAAGCATTTCCGACCAGTCCTGCGTCAGTGCATTATCTTCCGCGGTGTACCAGACAGGGCATTTTGCATTGCTGTCGTCTGCGAACAGGTCCAGCATCAACGGACCAAACATCGCGTTGATACCCCAGAAGAGCAGATCCGGAGTCCGCCACTGGTCGCCGACTTCTTTCAAATAGTGATGGGGAGCTGCACGCAGGGCCGTAAGGGCTTCACAGTAAAAATTAGTCATTCACGGTCTCCCCTAACTCCTGGAGTACCTGACTCAGTAACTCAGCCTCAGTACCGAACTTTTCTTGCCATGACTTACGGCCAGCATGAATAGCAACGCCGTAGCCACCGGTGCGGTGATGGGCATGGCATAGCGGAATGACATGGAAGTTATCAGCGCGGACGGATAAGCCAGTGCCAGAGCTGCAGTGATGGATTTCAGCCGGGGATTCGCCGTAATTGAGGTTCCGGCATACGACACAGCCCAGCGCAGCTACGCGGCTCAAGTGGAGCTTTTCAGCCTTGGTTTTGGATTTGCTCATATCGCACCGCCCTGGTGCGACAGACAAGCAGAAACACCAGCGATAGCCGGTGTCAGGGAGTAAAGCTTTTGAGGGTGTTTCTTCTGCGCCATCGGTTTTTCTCCGTGGCACAGCGATCGATAAGCTGGGTTGTTCAGGCCCGTTAAGATTATAGGACAGGTTCATGCAATAAAAAAGCCCTCTCCGAAGAGAAGGCTTTTCATTTTTTTGCTCGGAAAACAGAATTGACGACGCAGTAGACAAGACCACAGATGTGGGGCATCGAGCATCCAGCGAATATCTTCAGGACCTCATCAGATAGCTCCAGAAACCCAAGCCCAACACAGATAAATACCGCATTCACTACAACAACTTGCACAGTTATTAAAATCAGCAACGTTATTGCATACAAATCTTTGATCCGAGTGTTTTTAACTTTGTGCGCCATGTGTCCCCACTTGGCGCCGGATAATCGTGTCAGTTGCTCAGGCTGACGAGGTAATTATCGCCCTTCCCGGGGAGAAAAGCAAAATGAGCATATACGATAAAAACCCCGCCAGAGCGGGGTCTTATTCAGGAGCTTTTTCGGCGACCTTGTTGTGAACTTCCCACAGGCTAATGCCACAACTTGCGCAGAAGTTAGTGAGATAGTCCAGACCTGACCACTCGCGAATCCCTCCGCGAGCAGCCTCCACAAAAACCGCTATATCCTTACCCCGCCATAAACCGAACAATCGCCAGCCGCCGCCATCAGGACTTTTTACGGCAGCTATGCGAGTCAGAACGCCGGTCTGATACAGTTCAGTGAAGGCTGGCTTCTTTCTGGTTATCATTCGCATAAATACAAACCTGTGAATTGTTGATAACAAATATCGTGTTTGCGTTTTATGGTTTCACCTCTAACAGGTGGTTGGTAAATTACCTATATGCAAAAAACGCTCTAAACTGTTTGATTGCAATGTCAGAGACAAGGAATGAAAGAGAGGGTATCCACATGATGTTGCCTGAGAAATTATCCTATGCTCATTCAGCTATAAGTGCTGTGTTCGCGTTTGCTCTTATCAGGCATTATCGTCTTGGGAATAAAGACCCATCAATAAAATCCAAGTTCCTGATTTCTGTTCTCCTAGGGATGTCTGTGCTTGCAATAGCCATTGGTGCTTTGTGGCCGGAGTATCATTCTTAACCCCTACTGAGTAGCAGTGAGCAATATCCGAAAACTGAAATGAAAATTGATTTTTATCAGTTCTTCGCTTCTTTTCATGATTTGTCACTCCCCCTTCATTGCAGCCTCGATACAACAGGCGTATGTTCACCGCCGTCAAGCTTGTGGGCTGTTAGCTCAGTTGGTAGAGCACTGGACTCTTAATCCATTGGTCGCGGGTTCGACCCCCTCACAGCCCACCACTCACTTCTCTGGTTAATTTGCTGGTCATAGCCCGCGCTCCTCTCTTGTTTGCGCTCCAATGGCAGCTTTTGTTCCGTCAGGCGTCAATTTCACGCTGTACCAGGTATAATTTTGCTTCTTACAGTCGCTGCAAAAATCAACGAGCCCCTCCCTAAACAGCACGGGAAGCGATGGGCAGTTAACCCTGCGCCTGCCGTTGTCTTCATCACCACGCCGCCCGTCACCTTGTAGAAAGTACCTAGTGCCGCTTTTCATTCTGCGCAGCGTATAAACCTGCGCGTCAGTTAATTTGCTGGTCATTGGTTGGCTCCTTATCCGGCTGTGCTTTCGACGGCGGACGGAAAATAAATGGTTTCATCAAAGCCCGCACCGATTTTTTGAACGGCGGTACACCAGTCAGATGAGTTGCGACCATCCAGCATTGCCGTTACCTCATCTAGCCTGCGCAGGTCGTAGAGCGCGATTGACGGGTCGCCGATGGTATAAAAGCCTATTTTTTTCGGAGATGGGCAACGTGCCAGAACTGCGTTTACCTCATCCACCCAGGCCTGCTCTTTTTTGGTTAATTTTCTGCTCATACGTCTGCCCCACATCTTCCGCAGCGTTCTTGACCGCTCATGTCGTAGTAGGTAGCACCATCGTGCTTGCAGTCTGTCCATTCAGACAGATCAGACTCGAGTTCCTCGATACGCTGCCGCGCCTTCTCCAGCGCCTCTACCAGCGCATCAACGTAGCCAGCGGCACGGAGGGCAAACTCCGTGATTGAGAGCTCAGCGTCAGTTTCTTTCCCGTAGCTTTCGCACTCCGATACAACGGCAAAATAGTCGGAGTCGATTTCGTTATCTGCCAGGTGGCGTAGCAGGTCGGCTGTCTGCTGCCCGTTTGCAATCAGCAATTCGTGGCTCTGCGCCAGTTCGGTGATATCAGTCATAGTTGACTCCCTAAATCTCAAAGGCCAATTGCGGCATAAAGCGGTCGCGCTCGGCGTTATAATTGAGCGCGCTGGCGCTATTCATTGACTCGATACGCTCAACAAGTACAGCGGCGCGAGTCTCTTTGCTGGCCGGCGCATAGGCTGATTTCTGCCATGATTTATCGATACCAATATTGCGGGCCACGTTTGTGCTATCAGCTGATGACAGCGGTATATGGCGGAAAATATCGGCATTGAGCATACGTAGGCACCACTACCGCCGATAACGTCCGGGATAATGGCGAATGAGAACCGCGGGTGATTGGCCCAGCGCTCGACGAACCGGTAATACTCGTTCCAGTCCACCACGCGTTTTTTCGTCCAAAAACTGAATGCGCCGTTATCCAGAGCAAATGACTGAGTAACTTCGCTAGCCAGTGCCAACTGACCAGCGTTTGCAAAGCTAATGAACGCATGGCGACCCTTCCACGCCTTCAACGCACAGGTATCTGGCGTAATCGGCCCTCCGTGGAAGTGGATCATTTGTCGGCCCCCTCGCGCAGCTGGTCAATTTCGAAGTCCAGCTCATCGGAAATGCCGTCCAGATAAGGTTGCACAATCGCTTCTTCGTACTGTCGATTTTCGGCAAGCCCGCCGGGGCAGATGTTATCGTGGAATTGGCGCACAATTTCTTTCGCCTTCTCAACTCCGCGCGCCTCGGCTTCGGCTACGATGCGATCGGTGGCGGGGGGTTCCGTACGGAAGTAAACCGCATCACCATCATCGAAATTGCCTGGGTCGTACACGCAGTTTTCGTGCTTATCAGCGCAATATACTTCTTGCCGAATAAGGCCATGCTTCAGGGCTAATTCCTGAATATCAGAGCCATCAGTGGAGCCTCCCTGCCATACGATAGCGAGCATCTCTTCGACAAATCCATTCATGCAGACATTCTCCGCAGCCAGCTGCTTAAACGCTTTCGCCAGCGCCATAACCTTTGTCTCTTTGATCGACAGCTCGCCTGCGCTCTCCAGGGAGGCGATGAGCTCGTTTACTGTTTCGATGTTCATGCTGTCCACCATTCAATAAACATGCAGATACCAACGGTTACTACGGCAATCAGCACCAAGCAGATCACATCAAAAATGGCGTCGAACCAACGCAAGGTGTATTTGCTGTAATTCTCGGGATCAAAATTCATACCGCCTCCCCAAGCACCCAACGGAGTGCGCTCGCATACTCACCCTCGGCAGATTCCAGGGCTTTTGTGATTTCTTTGCGGGTTTTCAGGCGAGGCTTTGCATCACCGAGGATCTGTCGCTGGCGACGGGCTTTTTCATGGCCGGTTGTGCCAGCGGTCGCAGATTCAATCTCTTTCACTTTTTCCCGCTGCTCTTCAGGGGGAAGCGTGCCAAGCTGGCGGGCTTGGGTAACGGTAACTGTGCCAGCCTCCACCGCTTCCCTGACGGCCTGGGTAGCATCGAGAAGGGAGAGCGTTGCACGAACGGTCTGAACGCTGCAGCCAAACAACACTGCAATGTCGTCCTCATCGAGCCCGCGGTCGAGCTGGTCAGACATTTTTTTAGCCCGGCCAAGCGGTGTATCAGGTCGGCGAATTTCGTTTTCGCTGACCATGTATTTAGCCATCTGATTTGCTGATCCGCGCTTAACGACCCCAGGAACAAGCAGGGGGTCTTTACCCTCTTTCAAAAGAAGCTTATTTGCCTCCAGGGTATGTTTTACGCGCTGACGGCCAACAACTACGCAGGTGAGCCCTGATTCTGGGTCTTTCCAGACGATAATCGGCTCCAGTACACCCAGCTCCTTGATGTTAAGAACCATCCCTTCGTCGATAGGAAGGTGGACCCGTTCATCGAAAAGCGGGTGAGTTTTGTCGGTGACCAGATGCAGGCTTTCAGGTTCGAACGTTAAAACGTTCGTTTTGCCGCTGGCCCCGTATACAACCTTTGAGTCTTTAGCCATTTTTCACTTCACCTTTTTTCTGTTCGACCTGCTGAGACCACTTTTCAATCAGCCGGATTTTCGATTTGCTCTTGCCACCAGCCCAGTAGCTATCCTGTACGCGGAGATGTCCGTAAGGGCACCTCAAAACTCCGGAACAGGCGCCAGCCTGGTAATCCCGAAAATAGAACTCCGCAGCTGAACCACAGACCGGGCAATCAGGTATCTCTCGCATCACCGGGTCACCTCGCGGATTTTCTGGAATTTAGTGCCGTGGTGCGGATTGCCAGGGTTAGTTACCTTCGAATTCATAAACCCGGCTGCCACCAGACGCTCGCAGCGGTAGCGAGGGCGATCAACAAAACCAGCCAGGGACTGCCACTCGAACCAGACGCCAACCGGCACTGACTGGAGCAGCTTGATATCCAGCGCGGTGAGTTTGCTGGTTACTGCTACGGGCTCGGTGCTCCCACCCGGCATCCAGTAGCCATTCAGGTTTTCCGCTTTGCCTTCTCGCTCCAGCACCATCAGGCGGGCCAGCATTTCAGGTGCTGTCAGGTCGAAATAAACAGCCAGCTCACGGCAGGTGACCTTCTCCAGCTCTTTCAGCACGTCAGTAATTTTTTCCATCAGAGATATCCTCACGGTTAAATTTGTTAGCCCCGGAAACCTTTCGGGATGTCGGTATCCAGTTTGCTGCTCACACCGAACGAGCCGCCGGTTGACAGGTTTGCCGGGCAAAGGCTCAGCACCAGTTCAGGCCATTTTCGGCGCAGGGTAGCCATGTTCTGAACCTTCTCGCACCACCACTGATGGCGCTGAATACGCTCAATCATGGTGCGGATATGGTCATGGCTGCAGCCATGCTCCTGGCGCAGCAAACGAATTTCGTTTGCCCATGCGACAAAGTTTGGTTCTCTCGGTTTTGCAAGACAGCCATCAAACTCGGCTGCTCGCTCGTACATTTCGACGATGGTCGACCAGAACCACATGGCCAGATCGAAGTCTTCTTCGGTGGAAAGGATGCTGTCTTCGGTGGGCTCAGGGACGTTAATTACCCGACCTGATTCCGGGGAGTTATCCACAGGGAGAGAGCGCCCCTCTTGTTTTTTAAGATCTGTTTTAAGATCTGTATTTTTAAGATCTGTATAGAGATAGGATTCGGCGTTTGTGCCGTTTCCATTCGGCGTTTGTGCCGAATCCTGGATATGGCGTTTATGCCGAATGCATTCGGCGTTTGTGCCGTTTGCATTCGTCGTTTGTGCCGTTTCCATTTCTTTCAATGACTTATTACGATTCGGCGTTTGTGCCGAATCCAGTATTGACGGGAAAATCTTGTGCATCAGTTCTTCCTGGTCGATGCGATAGTGTTTCTTCGGTGTACCGTTCACCTGGCGGGTATCTTCCTGGATAACGCCCGGCAAATATTGCTCAGTGATTTTGTAAATAGCCCTTCTAACAACATCACCCTCAAGAACACGAACCTCTTTCGCCAGCGCCGCATGCTCCTTGTAAAACCAGCCATCATCCAGACTCGACTTACCCGACCAGAACACCAGCTGATTCAGAATCGCTGCCAGCAAATGCTGCTGCCTGTCTCCTGCAAAGAAATCCAGATACGGGCCGGGAATCGTTATGCAGTTCCCCTGCCCTGACATGGCCTGAACAATTTCAAAGACCTGATTGCTCATACCAAAACCTCATTGTGTAGCCGTAAAAACTCACGTAACCCCATCCAGCCAACTTTCCCGCAGGCTTTGCGATAGGACACATCTTTCTCAGTTGCAGTAATTACCGTCACCATGTGGCTCTTGTGCCGGTGCTGGAAGCGAGATCCGGCCTTAGGGATACCATCACAGGCATTACCCATTTCAGACGGCTCATACGCCGGATAAGCACGTTTCAGACGCGCAATCAGTTCAGCAGCAGAGTGGTTACACATAGTCACCTCCAGAGTTAGTGGAGTTACGGCGCTTTAACAGCAACGGATTGATTAGCCCTGCGGTATGCAGGGCGTCGGGGTGTATTTGATTTTTGTTTGTGGTCAGGCATAATTACCTCGCAATTACCTCTTCGTTTTTGCACCAGAAAGCCGTTGGTGTTAGCGCACCGCGGCTTTCGCCTTTTTTACTCTTCATCAGTCCCACCCAAGCGGACCAGGACGGCACCGCTCCGCACGTAAACCGATATCTGCAAGCGTCTCTACTGATTGCAGGTAGTGACGGGAAACTACAACTGCCTCTGGCGGAACAACCTGCAGGCCTAACGCAGCAATCTCTTTCGCCATCTCGGCGTAGTACCCTTCGCTCTTACGGCGACTAATCGTTGATTCGCTGACCCCTCGCATTTCTGCAAAAGTCTTCTGGCTAATGGACAAAAGGCGGTTTAACAAAATGCCCTCTATCTCAATCGGGTTGAGGATCGGCGGATCTAACTTTCGGGCTATTGCGTTCTCCATCTGTGATACTTCCTCTGGTGTTGATTGAAAGGCCGCTGGTTAGGCCGCCGGAATGCCCTTCGGTGAAGGGAAAAGCGCTGGAAGGTCTGGTCGTATTTGATGAGCCTGAACCTCCCCATTAGTTGCCTTAACGATGCTATTTACATGTTCAGGCGAAACCTTTGCCTTGTTGTGGAGCCACTTGTAAACCGCCTGCTGGGTAACATCGCAGGCCTCACCAAGCTTTTTTTGAGAGCCAACAATTTTAATTGCGGTTTTAATGGATGGGTTCATAACAACCTCCGTAGTAAATACAAACAAAGAATAAAACCTTAGTTGTATTTAGTCAACAACCATTTTCGTTTGCCGCTATAAAACCATGGTTGTAAATTGAGATGATGAAAACGACACTTGCAGAACGATTAAGAGAAGCCAGAAAAGCAGCTGATATGACCCAGAAAGCTCTGGGTAATGCTGTTGGGGTTAGCCAGGCAGCGATCCAGAAAATTGAAACTGGAAAGGCCATTCAGACCACAAAGTTGCTTGATATAGCCAAAATTTTGAAGGTTAGACCCGAGTGGCTTTCCTCAGGAAGTGGCGCCATGCGCACTGATGATGAAGGTGAAAATCAGTCATCACGCCTAAATCAGGACGTATTCAGGCTTGATATTCTGGATTTGGCAGTCAGTGCAGGCCCTGGAATTGTAAACCAGGAATTTGTGGAGATTCTCCACTCCGTTGAATATGCGCCAGCAGAAGCCCGCCACATGTTCGATGGACGCAAGGCTGAGAACATCCGGATCATCAACGTCCGGGGCGACAGTATGTCTGGCACGATCGAGCCGGGTGATCTGCTGTTTGTGGACATCAGCGTAAAGAGTTTCGACGGCGACGGGATTTACGCGTTCCTGTACGACGACACTGCTCACGTCAAGCGCCTTCAGAAGATGAAGGACAAGCTGCTGGTTATCTCAGACAACAAGAGCTATGCAGCCTGGGACCCGATCGAGAAAGATGAGATGAACCGGGTATTCGTGTTCGGCAAGGTGATCGGCAGCATGCCGCAGACGTACAGGAAGCATGGGTAAGACCGTTGCCCGGTGGCTTGCAGCTAAGAAGGACAATAAAGCTTAAGTTAGGTGCATAAACGGGGTGTTTGGGTGATTATTCTTTTAAGGACTGGTGATGGAACTCCAAAAAAATAATGATGGTACAATCCCCCATGTCATTGAAATAATTCGCCGTATCAACGAGGGGTCGACTCAGCCGTTTCTTTGTAAGTGTGATGATGGGAAACTGTATGTTTTGAAATCAAAACCTTCAATGCCGCCAAAGAATCTTGTTGCTGAGTTTGTTGCTGGTTGTTTGGCGAGTGATATCGGACTTCCGATACCAGACTTTAAAGTCGTGTTTGTTCCTGAAGAACTAATAGAATATACACCTGAATTAAAACGTGAAATTTCTACCGGTCATGCGTTTGCATCACAGTACATTGACGGCGCCGTTGCCCTAACATTTATTCAGTCAAGAAACGAGGCGATCATACCCATAGAACAGCAGAAATTAATCTATGTTTTTGATAAATGGGTATTAAATGCAGACAGAACACTCACGGATAAAGGCGGCAACGTCAATATCATTTATGATGTTGGCAACGATAAGTATTATCTAATTGACCATAATCTATCCTTTGATCAAAATGCAGAACCAGATGATTTTCTTGTTCATGTCTATGGCCCGGGTAATCGCAAGTGGCAGTATGATTTGATTGATCGCGTAGAGTACCGCCAAAAAGTTGTTGATAGTTTATGCAAAGTCCCGGAGATTTTTGGCGATGTACCAGATGACTGGGTAGTTGATGATGATTTTTTACCTTTCGTCAATGGCACCTTAGAGAAAGGCGACCGTGATGAATTTTGGAGTGCGATAGCATGACCACACCATGCCTATATAGCATTGTTAGATATGCGCCTTATGCGGAGACTGAAGAATTCGCAAACATTGGCGTAGTCATGTGCGCACCAAAAGAAAACTTCTTTGACTTTCAGATAACTAAGCGCAACGACTCTCGTGTTCGAAGCTTTTTCCATGACGATTGTATTTTCCCTGTAGCGAAAGATACTATCCAGAGAGAGTTGCAGTTTGCAAAAGCTCAGGCTAGCCAAATTGTTGGGCATCAACAACTTGCGCAGTTTTTTCGGTACTTTACCTCCAAGAAAGAGTCAATTTTCCAGTTTAGCTCCACAAGGGTGGTGCTTAGCGCTGATCCTAAGGAAGAGCTGGAACATATTTACAATAGATATGTAAACCACTCTGACTACACCAAAGAGCGCAGGGAAGATGTTTTGGCAAGAGAGATAAAGCGAAGCATCGATCGAATTGATGGGTTAAAAAACGCCTTCAAACCAGAATCTATTGATGGGTTTTATGCAAAATTCACAATGCCATTAGTTGCCAAAAAACAGAATATAATTCAGTGTGCAATCAAACCATTGGCCTTCACGCAATCCGAGCCAGGAAAAATGATGGAGCACAGTGACACATGGGTAATGAGGATAACCCGAGCGGCAGAAGAAAACTTACTGGCAACAGAAGACATTCTTTTCACTCTTGAGGTTCCTGACTCTCCAAGCTCTGGGCAGCGAAAAGTAATTGATACAATCAAGAGAACAATGGACGCGAAGAAGATTAATCACACTTCTGCTGATAATCATAATGAAACTATTAATTTCGCGAAGAAAATACTTGCCCATCCCTGATCTAGAACTAACTAACCTAATCTAAACCCGGCCACCGCGCCGGGTTTTTATTGCCCTACTCCTTCCCATACGATATCAATCGCTTTATAGCCTCCATCTTACCGGTCTGTCTGCGCATCTCCAGCAGTCTCAGGGCCTCTAACGCCTCCAGTCCTACTAGATGCTGCTCTGCCAGCATCTCCATATCCTGCATCAGTAACTCGACTTCTTCCTTTGTGATTGGCGGTCTCATGTGGCCTCCTTAATTTTTGAATGTATTACCTTACTCTTTCCGCAGCACCAGCACATCAAGCGCCAACTCCACAGCCAGATCTACCTGGTCACCTTGCCACAACACCTGAATCATTTCTATCAGCGCCTCTCTTGATGGCTCGCGCTTCTCAACCAGAAGCTGCATAACCGCTATCCCGATTACCTGCGCTATCTGCGGGTGCATCTCTGCGAAAAATTCATCCTCATTCGACATGACGCCACCCCGTCCTGATGTTTTTTTGAGCATAACACCACACTTTACAAAAATAAATAACCAATGAAAACAACCAAATAAAACCACTAAAATCACACAAACAACTATTGTTGTTGACTATAAAACAACTATGGTTTTAAATTGACTTATCCAAGCAACACCAATCACCGCACAGTGGTTGATAAGCATCAAACGTTCGGTTGGCCGCCAGAAGGCTAAAAGCAACAGACCTTGCAATGCAGTGAATGCGGCTATGCGCACGCGGTTCAGTTAAAGCAGTACCACTTGTTTCCCGAAGTGGGGTGGAAAGAAAGCTGCCGATATCAGTTGTTAACTGGCTGGTATCACCGGGAGGCACCCGGCACTGCATTGCAAGGTCTGTTGGTACTTAACTTCACATGACAGTAAGGAGTGGCAAATGATCCGCGAACATGAAGTACCTGCGTGGCACCGGTTCTGTTTAAAGGTTGCCGTGTTTTTGGTTGCTGTTGTCGTTATCAGCTTCCCATTCTGGAGTAACAAATGAGCAGAAACGGCATTCGTTCCTTGGTTATCGCGCTGGCCATCGGATTGGTTTTCTGGGCAGGCGTGGCTGTCGAATTTATGTATATCAAAGGGGTGTTCTATGGCTAATTTGCTGCATGGCAACCCGGCTTTTAAAGCGGCACAAAGTAAGCTGGCCATTGCGCAATTTATTGGCAATGGTGAAATGTGGGCCGAAGCATTTTCATCTATGAAAGATATTTTCGAGAAAGCAAAGCATGCAGAAGATTTTATGTTTTGCGGTCGCGAAGAATCTCTCTCAGCCCTGAAATTCAATGATGTCATTTTGAATTATGACATGTATGGCGACTTGGTTTCTGTTAACGCAGACACTGGCAATGCACGCTATAAAATAAATACCGAAGTTTCTTACTAATACCATCATCTTTTATTTAATGCCTTAACTGGCAGGCATGAAAACACATTAAATTCAACCGGAGATATGTAAATGGAAGAATTAAAGTTGCACTGTCATGGTTGCGGCGGTTCTTTTGCCCGCAATGAGCTGCAATACCGCCCATCTGGCAAGGGTGCTTATCGAAGAGACTTTTATTTCTGCCCGGTATGCAATGAGAAAGAAAAGCAGAAAATCGCCCTCTCTGCTGCTGCTTCCTCGTTTCGTAAAACCTTGCCGTCACGACCTGGATATCTTGCACACAGGCGCTGGTAGGTGAAGGATGATAATCACATCCAACCGTATTCCACCGCATGTAAACGAAAAGGCATCGCAAATCCTTAGCTTGTATAGCAAGGGGAACATAAAGCCATGCCGCATCAAATGCGGAAATTTAAGTTTAAAGATTGGAAGAAAATGGCGCTTATTATCCCGCAATAACGGGACCTGCTGGGAGGTTATGAGCCATGAAAAATACAACCAACTTAAAGACAGGAAAGCTCAATCATGAAAATAGAATTTAATGATCAAGGGTCGGATTCAGTCATTACATTAACGAGCACTGTATTTGAATTCCGTCTCCATAACCGCGCCGTTGATACGGCGCTATTTCTTGCTCCTTCGGTTCGCGCTAAGCGTAGCGGTTTCTTTGTTTTAAAAACGGTTATTACCGGTAAAACCTCTCACGTACTGCGTGCGTATAAAGCGATTAAAGCGGAGGCATCACGATGGGCAAATCACTGAACGCACGTTGCATTCGCCGCTGGCAGGTGACGTTTAAACCCATCTGCGATTCAAAAGTTAACCCCTACTGGCGCAAAAGGGACCTACGCGGGTATATCCGCGAAGCGGCGCTTACCACAGCTTACAGCATGGTCGAGAGCATGGCTGAACGTAACGCCAAGGTTGACTATGACGGTGAGCCGAACGGATGGACGCCAGAAT